>ENA-UPXB01000489-UPXB01000489.1-human-gut-metagenome-genome-assembly--contig:-NODE-489-length-31178-cov-6.754413_pt1 | contig 31178 bp, 23 predicted proteins | sample MGYA00250055_ERZ773386 | MGnify/ENA primary metagenome ERZ773386 (study PRJEB29103, sample SAMN06111974) | human gut metagenome | biome: human gut; feature: ankylosing spondylitis patient; material... | reverse complement strand
CTGAAATATTTTTATAAGGACTATAAAAATTATTTCTATCTGCCACTAGAACAGACTGCTATCCACAAGGATGTTGCCTGTTATGTCGAAAGTGCTTATAAAGAAAAAGCCCGCCCGGAAACGGCATACACTACAAAAACAAGTTCGTTTATCCGCCAGAACAAGTTCAAGCAGTCACACATATTCAAATATGAACATACTGACAAAGATGGATATATTGAACTGAACGATACTTTCATCAATGACAGGATACAGTTAAAAGAATATCTTCTCAATATCTTAAAGCAGATCAAATAGTTCTGGAACATACATAAAACAATAAATACCCACTGATGAATATTCATCAGTGGGTATTTTACATTTTATAAAAAACAATCTTTGATTATTCTTCTACTGGAGCTTCAACAACTTCTTCTGTCTCTTCCGGAACTGGAAGTAATGCCTTTACGCTCAGGCTGATCTTCTTTTCTTCCGGCTTGAAGTCAACAACCTTAGCTTCAATCTCATCACCAATCTTATATACATCTTCTGGCTTTGCAACGTGATCGTATGAAATCTGTGAAACATGCAGTAATGCATCAACGCCTGGCTCTAATTCAACGAATGCACCAAAGTCAGTCATACGTGCAACTTTACCTGTTACAACTGTTCCAACAGCATATTTCTCTTCTGCATTTAACCATGGGTTTGTCTCATCAAACTTTAAGCTTAATGCGATCTTGTCACCATTGATGTCCTTGATGAATGCCTTAACAGTATCACCAACCTTGAACATCTTCTTAGGGCTTTCTACTCTGCCCCATGACATCTCTGAAATATGAAGAAGTCCATCAGCACCACCGAGGTCAATGAATGCACCGAAATCTGTTACATTCTTTACTGTACCTTCTACTGTCATGCCAACTTCAATCTTTTCGAATAATTCTTTTGCAGCTGCAGCTTTTCTCTCAACAATCAGTTTCTTTCTGTTACCAATGATTCTTCTCTTCTTAGGATTGAACTCTGTAAGCTGGAATTCAATATTCTGGTCTAAGTACTTATCAAGGTTCTTTTCATATAAGTCAGATACAAGACTTGCTGGAATGAAGATTCTTGTCTCTTCGTAAAGAACATTTAAGCCGCCATTTACAACCTGAACAACCTTACCTGTAAGAATGTCACCATTGTTAAATGCTTCTTCTAACTTCTCGTTTACTTTCTCTGCTGCAACTCTCTTGTATGAAAGAGCTACCTGTCCTTCACCATCATTTGTCTTGATAACCTTAACAGTGATTGGATCCCCAACTTTTACCAACTCTGTTAAATCGACGTTTGGAGTGTTTGTATATTCATTTCTGGTAATGATACCGTCTGACTTATACTTAATATCAACTACAATCTCATCCGGCTTAACACCAATAATTGTACCGTCGATAATCTCTCCCTGTCTGATTGACGCCTTGCTTTCATCATTTTCTAACATCTGTTCAAAACTTAACTCTGCCATGCTACTATGAACCTCCTTAATAATATAATTTGGGGTAGATGCCCCCGCAGTAATACCTACCCTACTAACGGATTCAAAAGTAGTCAAATCCAAATCAACGAGTGTCTGTATATAGTAAGTATTCTCACATTCTTGTTTACTAATATCATATAGCTTCTGAGTATTAGAACTGTTTCGACCACCTATAATGATCATAGCATCTACAGTCTTTGCAATATCTCTTGCTTCCATCTGTCGAACTGCCGTTGCATTACAGATTGTCTCATGAACAACCACATTATACAATTTTTTTCGAATAATATCAACAATATCTTTAAATTTATTCTTATTAAAGGTGGTTTGTGATACTAAACTGAAGTTAATATGCTCAAAATCCGGCTCATTTTCTATATTTTTCACCAAATTTTCCGCTTCTGAAACGCTTTGTACTGTATATGATTTCGTCTCACACCAGCCAATTATACCCTCAACTTCCGGATGATCTTTATTTCCAACAATGATTATGCGGTTCCCTTTTTGGCTCTCATCCTGTACGATCGTATGGATTTTTTTCACAAACGGACAGGTTGCATCTACCACATTGACATGTCTGGTTTCTAACTGTTCCATGACATCTTTTGATACTCCATGCGACCGGATAATAACCGTTTCATCTTCCTGCTGATCAAGCTCTGCAAGATCTTCGATCACCAATACTCCCTTTTTTCTCAGATCCTCGATTACTTCTTCATTATGAATGATCGGGCCATAGGTATATACATGCTGTTTCCCGGCTTCTTTATACGCTGTATCAACGGCACGTTGTACCCCAAAACAGAATCCGGCCGACTTTGCTAATATAATTTCCATATTTTGTCCATACTCCGGTTTTATTTTTCTGCGATGCTGATGATCTTAGCTACAACCTCATTGATACCAAGATCTGAGCTGTCAAGATATACAGCATCATCTGCCTGCTTTAACGGCGCGATTGGACGTTCCATATCCTGTTTGTCCCTTGTAATAATATCAGCTTCGATCTTATCAATATCCGGTGTTTCACCCTTTGCTATCAGTTCATCGTATCTTCTCTTTGCACGAACTGCAGAAGAAGCGGTCAGATAGATCTTTACTTCTGCATTTGGAAGAATGTTTGTACCGATGTCTCTACCATCCATAACAACATCATTTTCTCTTGCAAGCTTTCTCTGAAGATCTAACAGTTTTTCTCTTACACATGGGATAGCAGATGATTTGGATGCCATGTTACCCACTTCTTCTTTTCTGAGGCTTCCGGTTACATTCTCACCATTCAGATATACCTGCTGTGCATGATCTTCATAACAGATTGTGATCTCAATCCCTGTTATCTCATTAGCAACTGCATCTACATCCGTTACATCGATCTTTGCATTCAATAATGCAAGTGCAACTGCACGATACATTGCTCCGGTATCTACATAAATATATCCGAGTTTTCCTGCTACCAATTTTGCTATTGTACTTTTTCCTGCTCCTGCAGGTCCATCAATTGCTATATTCATTTTTTCTCTCCTTTTATCTATTTACTTTATTAACTTTCTTCTGAGCATGCAAGTCCTGCCAGATATCCGGTCGACCATGCTATCTGCAGATTAAATCCGCCCGTCAGTGCATCTACATCCAGAACCTCCCCTGCAAAATACAGGTGATCTGCAAGCTTCGATTGCATCGTTGAAGGATCAACCTCTTTTACATTGACACCGCCTTTTGTAATGATTGCCTCATCAAAGCCGCGAAGCCCCTGAAACGAAAGCGTAAAATGTTTGAGTACGGTTACTAAATTCTTCCGTTCTTCCTTTGTGATTGAATTCACCTTCTTATATGGATCGATTTCTGAACGTTTTATAACTACATCGATCAGTTTGACAGGAAGCAGATCACCAAGCGAATTATGAAAATCTTTATTTGTATATTTACTAAAATCCCGAAGAATACGATCATCCAGCATTTCTTCCGTCATTGCAGGCTTCAGATCGATATACATACTTAAATCTTTATCCAGATATTTGTGAAGATATGCAGATGCCTTTATTACCAGAGGGCCGCTGATGCCAAAATGTGTAAACAAAAGTTCTCCCTGTTCTTCAAACAGACACTTCCTACCACATTTTATCACAAGCTCTACATTTTTTAATGATAGTCCCATAAGTTCTTTGCAAAATTCATTCTTTAATTCAAATGGAACAAGGGATGGTAAAGGCACTTTGATCGCATGACCGGCGCTCTTTGCAAACCGGTAACCATCTCCGGTCGATCCGGTAAGCGGATACGATATCCCGCCAGTTGTTATGACGACTGCATCTCCATACACATCTTTCTTTCCATGTGCCGTCTTGATCTGTACGCCTTTTACTACCTGATCTTCTATAATAAGCTTCTGAACTTCCGTCTGTAGTTCTACTGTAATCTCCTGATTTCGGTTTAATTTCGTTTTTAATACTCCGATCACGTCAGATGAATGATCGCTGACCGGAAATACACGATCTCCGCGTTCTACCTTTGTCTTTAGTCCAAGTTTCTCAAAGAAATCAATCGTCATCTGATTATCAAAGGTATAAAACGGACTGTACATGAATTTACTGTTTGTTGTCACCGACTGAAAAAAGCGGTCTGCATCCCCTGCATTTGTCAGGTTGCATCTCCCCTTACCTGTAATGAATAACTTCTTTCCAAGGCGATCATTCTTTTCAAATAATACAACCTCGCAGCCATTTTCCGCAGCTGTGATCGCAGCCATCATGCCGGCCGCACCACCACCGACTACTATTATTTTTTTCATTGCATCATCCTCTTTAAACCTTCATTCGATATAGTCACTAGCAGTCTGTAGCTTTCTTTTAACTGTAGCTCCGGGGTGATATGGTCAATCGAACGTCCGTCTTCCTTTGCCAGAATGATATTCATATTATAACTTCTTCTGAAATCAAGTTCTTTTAATGTCTTGCCGACCCATTCCGGTCGAACCGAGATCTCTGCTACATTGATGTCATCCGAAATCTCAAAGAATTCCAGAAAATTACTGCATAAGAGCTTTCTTGCAACATTGATTCCGGCATCCTTTTCCGGATAGATAACTTTATCCGCTCCGATCTTGGACAGGATCTTTGCTGCTTCATCGTTATTCGATTTAGCAAGAATATATGGAACGCCCAGTTCTTTTGCTGTTATGATCGTCATTGCACTGGCTTCCAGATTATTACCCATTGCAACTACAACACCATCCATATTCTCAAGTCCTGCTTCTTTCAGGCTCTCTGTCTCACATACATTAACCGTCACTGCACATGTAACCTGTGATGAGATCCGCTTCACACATTCAGGATTACTGTCGATTGCCAGAACCTGCGCACCGGACTCCATCAAAGTAAGGGCAACATTCGTTCCAAATCGTCCAAGTCCTACTACCGCAAATGATTTTTTCATACTTTTCTCCTTATCCAACGATCACATCTTCTTCCGGATAATGAAGAAGCCGATGTTTTCCGTTTTGTGTATTAAATGCTACCACCATAGATATCGGTCCAACTCGTCCAATATACATACAGATTATAATAATGATCTTTCCTGCCGTGTTCAAAACAGGAGTCAGATTTCTGGATAAGCCAACTGTGCAGACGGCACTTGCCACTTCATACAGAGCATCCAGCAGATTCACATCATTTGTAGCCAGCAATAATATCGTCATAATAAATATCGTACTCATACTTAAGAATACAATTGCAACTGCTTTTTTTACAACGGATACCGGAATGCTTCTCTTGAAAACCTCTGTATCCTCATGGTTTCTGATCATGGCAGCAAAGGTATAGAAAATAACTGCGATGGTTACGGTCTTCATTCCTCCTGCCGTTCCAACCGGAGAACCGCCAATCATCATAAGAAGCACTCCAAAGAAAGCTGTCACCGGTCGAAGTGCCACCTGAGATACTGCCGCAAATCCCGCCGTACGGAATGTTACCGACTGAAAAAAAGCATTTAATATCCGGTCTTTTTCGGATAAATTACCAAGAGTGTCCGGATTGGAACGTTCAAGGAAATAGATAACAATTGTACCGCCGATCAATAACAGCAATGTCATAAAAATCGCGATCTTCGTCTGCAAATGAACGCCATTCCATGCCGACCGGATACTGCATCTCTTTGTACGGATTCTTCGAAACGCTTCAACCGTATCCCACCATACAATAAATCCGATTCCGCCCATAATGATCAGAAACGACGTATTCAGCATCATCAAAAGATTGGAATGATATGAAATCAGACTGTCCGCACCCATAATGTCGATACCGGCATTACAAAATGCTGAAACAGCATGAAATACCGAAAACCAGATTCCCTTTAAAAATCCGTATTCTCTGCAATAATAAAAACTGTAAATAAGTGCTCCGATCCCTTCGATCAGAAATGTTCCTTTTATTACTTTTATCGTAAACTTCAAAAGTCCCTGCTTGCTGTTCAGGTTAAATGCATCCTGCAACAGCATTGTACTTTTCAAGGTTATCTTCATTCTTAATAACAACATAAACAGTGTGATGATCGAAACGATTCCGAGTCCGCCGATCTGGATCAAAATTAAAATCACACCTTTGCCAAACAAACTCCAATAGGAAAATGTATCAACGACTACCAGACCTGTCACACATACGGATGTCGTCGATGTAAAAGCAGCCGTCAGAAGATCTGTCCATGTTCCGTTTGCAGATGCAATCGGCAATGATAATAATATCGTTCCTACAATAACTGTAATCAGAAAGCCCAGTGCTATAATTCTCGTTGTTGTAAGATAATTCCGGTTCACATATTTCTTCTTATTCATGATATTTCCCTAGACCTCTATTCAAAACAATCCCCTGCCTCTGCTATATCTGACAGATAACAAAATTCATGATATAAACATGGGAAGATACAGACCGGATACCACCAGTCTGCTCTTCCCATAGTATACCTGCATATGTCATTTTTCAAACGACATAACACTTTATAATCTTATACCGGATATGCCTTATCCTCTTTGTTTACAAGTGTTGCATCAACCTTTGTTTTCTTTGCTTCTCTTAACTTGAAGAAATCAACAGCAACCTGTGGGAACAATGCATATGTTAATACATCTTCATCCTGTTCCTTGTACTGGATCATTTCTTTCTCGATCTTACCAAGCTCATTTTCAAGAAGATCAGCAGGACGACATGTGATAGGCTCCTGATCACCGATTACTTTCTTTCTAACTTCTGGATCAACCGGCTTTACAGACTGACCATACTCACCAGCAACAAGTGCCTTTGCTTCCTTTGTACACATCTTGTATCTCTCGCCTGTAACAACATTTAATACAGCCTGAGTACCAACGATCTGACTGGATGGTGTAACAAGAGGTGGTTCACCGAAGTCTTTACGAACTCTAGGAACTTCTTCCAGAACCTGTTCAAACTTGTCTTCTGCGTTCATTTCCTTTAACTGTGATACAAGGTTTGATAACATACCACCTGGTACCTGATATAATAATGTCTTAACATTAACACCAAGAACCTTTGGATTCAGAAGACCAGACTTAATCCACTCTTCTCTTAATGGTCTGAAGTAATCAGCGATCTCAGCGAGAAGGTTCTGATCAAATCCAGGATCATAAGGTGTACCTTCAAATGTCTTAGCCATAACCTCTGTTGCAGGCTGGCTTGTACCAAGTGCTAATGGTGAAATTGCAGTATCAATAATATCACATCCTGCTTCAACAGCCTTCATGTATGTCATGGAAGCAACACCTGATGTGTAGTGTGTATGAAGCTGGATTGGAAGGGAAGAACCCTCCTTTAATGCCTGAACAAGCTCTGTTGCCTTATATGGAACAAGAAGACCTGCCATATCCTTGATACAGATAGAATCTGCACCCATATCCTCAATTCTCTTAGCCATATCTTTCCAGTAATCAAGTGTATAAGCATCACCTAATGTATAGGAAAGTGCAACCTGTGCATGACCTTTTTCCTTGTTACATGCCTTAACAGCAGTTTCAAGGTTTCTGATATCATTTAAGCAGTCGAAAATTCTGATAATATCAATACCATTTGCGATTGACTTCTGAACAAAATATTCAACCACATCATCTGCATAATGACGGTAACCAAGAATGTTCTGACCTCTGAATAACATCTGAAGCTTTGTATTCTTAAAACCATCTCTTAATTTTCTAAGTCTCTCCCATGGATCTTCCTTAAGGAATCTGAGACATGCATCGAATGTAGCACCACCCCAGCACTCAACAGAATGATATCCAACCTTATCCATCTTGTCGATGATTGGAAGCATCTGTTCTGTTGTCATACGGGTAGCGATCAGTGACTGATGCGCATCACGTAATACAGTTTCGGTAATCTTAACCGGTTTCTTTTCTGCCATTTCGAACCTCCTGAATATATTCTCATATGATTATGATCATTACTGTACATTAAAGATTGCAAGGAATGTTCCTGCTGCAACTGCTGTACCGATAACACCTGCAACATTTGGTCCCATTGCATTCATCAGAAGGAAGTTCGTAGGATCATACTGGGAACCTACCTTCTGAGAAACTCTGGCTGCCATAGGTACGGCAGATACACCGGCTGAACCGATCAGCGGATTAACCTTACCCTTTGTTACCAGACACATTAACTTACCAAATAATACACCGGCTGCTGTACCGAATGCAAATGCGATCAGACCGAGTAATACGATCTTTAAAGTACTGAACTTTAAGAACGCTTCTGCACTTGTACTTGCACCAACAGATGTACCAAGTAAGATAACTACAATATACATCATAGCATTAGATGCTGTCTCTGTAAGCTGTTTTACAACACCACACTCACGGAACAGGTTACCTAACATCAGCATACCAACCAGTGGTGCTGTTGTAGGAAGGATCAGAACAACTACGACTGTAACGATAATTGGGAAAAGAATCTTTTCCAGCTTGGTTACAGGACGAAGCTGTGGCATTCTGACCAGACGCTCTTTCTTTGTTGTAAGTGCTTTCATAATAGGTGGCTGGATGATCGGAACCAGTGACATATAAGAATATGCTGCTACTGCGATTGGTCCAAGTAATGTACCACCCATTCCAAGTTTACCGGCAAGGAAGATAGATGTAGGACCATCTGCACCACCGATAATAGAAATAGCTGCTGCTTCCTTACCATTGAATCCCATCAGGAAAGCAAGGAAATATGCGCCGTAGATACCGAACTGTGCTGCAGCTCCAAGAAGAAAGCTTGCAGGGTTTGCGATTAACGGGCCAAAATCTGTCATGGCACCTACACCCATGAAGATCAGTGAAGGAAGAATACTCCATTCATCCAACATGTAGAAGTAATGTAATAATCCGCCTTCTGCCATTATATCTGGAAACATGTTAACAAGTAACATACCAAATGAGATTGGTACCAGAAGAAGTGGCTCAAAACCAAACTTAATTGCAAGGAACATGAAAACGAACGCTACAAGGATCATAACGTAATTTTTCCAGTCAAGACTTGCAAAACCTGTCTGATTTGCTAAATTTGACAATACGTCAACTATACTACTCATTTAGTCGTTCCTCCTATCAGATTTATACAAGTACAGCATTAGTTCAGAGTTGCTAATGTATCTCCTGCTTCAACAGTTGCACCTGATGCAACGTCGATGCTTGCTACTGTACCATCTTCCGGAGCAACAACTTCGTTTTCCATCTTCATAGCTTCAAGGATCAGAATAACCTGTCCCTTCTTAACTGCATCACCAACATTTGCCTTAACATCAAGGATCTTGCCAGGCATCGGAGAAGCAACCTTAATGGAACCTGCGCCTGCTGACTTAGCTGCCGGTGCTGGTGCTGCCGCTGGTGCCGGTGCAGCTACAGGAGCTGCTGCAACTGGTGCTGCTACAGGGGCAACGCCACCTGCTAATTCTTCAACTGAAACATCATATGATGTACCATTTACTGTAATTCTATAATTCTTCATCGATATATCCTCCTATTATTATCTCTTAATACGTCTGATCGGACGTGTCACAAGCTTATCTTTGCTTGGATACGTTGTATATGCATTCTGTCCTGCTGATGCAGCAGCAACTGCGGCTGTGATAACTGCAACCAGTTCAGAATCATTCATTACGCTTTCACCTGTTTCTGTCTTAACGATGTCAACAATCTGTCCTGCCGGTGCAGATCCTGCATCTTCTGCCTTTGTCTCAGCAACAGGCTCTGTCTTAGCTGCTTCTGCTGCTTTTTTAGCTGCCTTCTTGACTGCTTTTGCTTCTTTATCAAAGAAGCCAGGAACAAATTTTAACAGATAGATGATAAATGATATAAAGATAAGAACACAGAATACAGTTGCCATACCGATCAGGGTGTTGGTTCCGGCTGCCTTCATCTTATCTTCAAATGTCATGTTTGCTGCAATCTCAACATCAGTTGACTTATATGGGTACATACCCTGTGAAGAAAGGGCTTCATCAGCCTGCTCTTCACTGTAACCATACTGATTCATTAACTGATATCTCTGTAAGTTATATGTTGCACTGTTGTCTACAAATGTTACCTTGATCAACGCTTCTTTTTCTGTACAGTCAGCATAAAGAGTAACGATTACATTTCCTTCTGTTTCTGCAATCTTGTATTCACCTGTGAAATCTTTAAACTCACCGCACTCATCTCCGATATTACGGAAAGACTTAACTGCTTCAATCTCATTCTCAGAAATTCCTGCATCAGAGCCTGCTTCTACAACATAGTTGTAGGTCTCATCTGCGCTTGCATATTTCTGATATGTCTCACAGGCATCTTTTGCTACCTGAGCGATCTCCTGATCGTTATAAGCAAATTTTACTCCGTTATCATCAGAAGCACTACATCCGGCAAACATAAAAGTAACAGCTAACATAGAAACTATTAATAATAATTTTTTCTTCATTTAGTTGTCACTCCTTTTATATAGTACTGTGCTTCTTATAAGGTCTCATCTCTTCCTTTGAAAGGAGCATCTGGATCGCTGCGATCACTCTCTTTCTTGTAGCATCAGGCTCGATGATATCATCAATATATCCTCTGGATGCTGCTGAAGCTGCTCCTGAAAGAGCTGCAACATATTCTGCTTTCTTTTCCTTGATGAATGCAAGCTTGTCATCTGCTGCTGCAAGCTCATCTTCATACATAATCTTAACTGCCATCTCAGGATCCATAGTACCGATCACTGCATCCGGCCATGCGTATACCATATCTGCTCCGATTGCCTTGGAGTTCATAACTGTATATGCTGTTCCATAAGCCTTGTCCATAACAACTGTAACCTTTGGAACGGTTGCATCTGCATATGCATTTGTAAGCTTTGCAAGAGCCTTTGAGATTGTCTTCTCTTCTTCAACTGTTGCAGCAAAGCCTGTTACATTTACAAGTGTAAGAACAGGAATGTTAAATGCATCACAGAAATCTACAAATTCTTCTGCCTTATATGCACCTGCTGTTGTGATCGTATCTTCCTGATTACCAACACAGCCAACTGTGATACCATCCATACGGATCAGGGCTGTAACAACATCTCCTGCATATTCCTTCTTCATCTCAAGTACAAGAGAATCATCAGCGATATTCTGAATCACTGCTCTTGGATCATTCTTGTATGAATCAAGATTTGGGATAATTCTGTTTGGATTGTCATTTGCAGAAGCTTCCTTGTCGTCCAAATTGCAGCTTGGAAGAACTTCAACCAGTGCACGGATCATACCAAGTAATTCTTCTTCTGTCTCAAATACACCATCTACATTTGCTGTATTCTCACTTACATAATCAGCTGCGGAAGTATCTAACTTTGTAATATTGTTCTCTGCTAAAGCGTTTGGAGAATTTACAAATAACTTTGCGCCTTCCTTTGTCATGAAAGTGAAATCAGATAATGATGGAACAAGGGAAGCACCGCCGCCACATGCACCAAAAACAGCTGTGATCTGAGGAATAACACCTGAAGCCATAACCTGCTTACCATATACTTCACCAAATGCATTCAGTGCATCTGTAGCTTCCTGAAGTCTGAGTCCTGCACAGTCAATCATACCGATGACAGGTGCGCCCATCTTCATAGCCATGTCATAAATTTTTGCAATCTTCTTGGCATGCATCTCACCAACGGAACCGCCTAAAACTTTAGCGTCCTGGCTGTATACATACACTAAATTGCCATTGATAACACCATATCCGGTGATAACACCATCTTTTGGAGTATCCTTATCCTGAATGTTAAAATCAGTATTTCTTGCTTTCACATAAGCACCGATTTCAACAAAGCTTGCGTCATCAAGCAATGCATTAATTCTATCGCTTGCTGACAGGGTGAGTTTGTTGCTCATTTCTAGCCCTCCATTAAATTTATTTTTAGGAGTTACATAAAAGTAATTCCAAATTTATGCCGATTTTATTGTAAAGCCTTTACGAATTTATTTCAAGTAAAATTATCATTACGACACAGTTTTTTCAAGCACTTTTTAACAATCGAACATCCCTACTAATTTTACTTAAAAAAACAAAAGGGGAAAGTGGAAGTAATTGTCAGAAAATACCCCATTTTCCCCATAATTGTCTGTTTTGTAGTTAGTTGCTCATAACTATACAGCTTTTAATTTTATATTAATCCTTCAGGACATTTTTGTTTGATATCAGATAATCAATCAGTGAAATGATCGTTAATACAAGTGCAGCATAAATCAGCACCTGGTCAATCACAAATATCACTTTCCCTCCAAGATTACCGATTAGAAAACAAACCATGACCATCTGGACAACAGTCTTTAATTTGCCCCAGATACCAGCCGCAATAACAACACCCTTTTCTGCTGCGATCAGCCGGAATCCGCTAATGATAAATTCTCTCGCAATGATGATAATAACGATCCATGCAGGAATCCGTCCCTGATCAACTAATGCAATCATCGCAGAACATACCAGAAGTTTATCTGCTAACGGATCCATGAACTTTCCAAATGTTGTGACAAGATTACATCTTCTTGCGATCTGTCCATCTAATGTATCCGTGATTGCCGCAGCGATAAAGATACCAAGTGCAATCCATTTGGCTGCTGCAAAATCAAGATACATAAACACAACAAAAAATGGAATCATTATAACTCTCAATATTGTTAATTTGTTTGGTAAATTCATTCTATCATCTCCCCTGTCAGATCATATTCATTCGCATCTGTAATCCGAACCTGTACAAAGGTACCGGACATCAGCTCATATGGTGCATCAACAAATACCATACCATCTACATCGGGCGCATCCCTGTAGGTTCTTCCGACATATACATCATCTTCCGCAACATAACCTTCGATCAGTACTGTAAGAGTCTTGCCAAGCAGCTCTTGGTTCTTGTCATATGATACTTCCTGCTGCAATGCCATTATATCATCCCGCCATTTTTCTGCAACCTCATTTTCAATCTGATCCGGAAATGATGCGGCAGGTGTTCCTTCCTCCGGTGAATATGTAAACACACCCAGACGGTCAAATTCTGACTCATTCACGAATTCCATAAGCGCCTCATGATCTGCTTCTGTCTCACCCGGGAAACCAGCAATCAGTGTCGTACGGATTGCGATATCAGGAATCCGGATCCGAAGCTTTGCAATCAATTCCACAATATCCTTTTTACAGGTACGTCTTCCCATGTGTCGCAATACAGAATCTTCTGAATGCTGGATCGGTATATCGAGATAATGACAGACCTTTTCTTCCTCTGCGATCGTATCGATCAGCTCGTCTGTGATCTCCTCCGGATAGCAGTACATCAAACGTATCCACTTGATTTCCTCGATCTTGCAGAGTTCATGTAATAATTTTGAAAGTGTCTTTTCACCATACAAATCCACTCCATAGAGTGTTGTTTCCTGTGCAACAAGGATCAGTTCTTTTACTCCCTGTGCAGCAAGCTCTTTTGCAGATGCCAGAAGCTGTTCCATCGGAATACTTCTGTATTTTCCTCTGATATATGGGATTGCACAGTAAGTACACATTTTTCCGCAACCCTCTGCGATCTTCAGATATGCCATAGAAGCGCCGGTCGTAACGATACGTCCGCCAACTGCCTCCGGCATATAATTGATATCTGTAACAAAGGAATGTTCTTCTTCAGATCCGATTGCATCCACGATCGCATCATAATTTGCAGCTCCGACAATTGTATCAATCTCCGGCAGTTCTGCAAGAATATCGTCCTTATACCGCTGTGACAGGCAGCCGGTAACGATCAGCTTCTTTAATGATCCTGTCTTCTTCAGCTCTCCGTATTCTATTATCGTATTAATACTTTCTTCCTGCGCATCTTTGATAAATGCACAGGTATTGATAACAACTGCCTCTGCCTCATGTTCATCATTTGTGATCTCATGTCCTGCCTTATGCAGAAGTCCGAGCATTACCTCACTGTCCACAAGGTTCTTATCGCAGCCCAATGATACCATCAATACTTTCATATATGTTCTTTCCTCAGGTTATTTTATATTGATCGAATCTACACAGTTATGCATAAGCATTGCGATCGTCATAGGACCAACTCCACCCGGTACAGGAGTAATTGCTCCTGCAACCTTGCTTGCTGATTCAAAATCAACGTCGCCGCATAATTTGTTATTCTCATCTCTGTGTATTCCGACATCGATCACGGTTGCGCCCTCTTTGATATAGGATGCATCGATCATCTTCGGTCTGCCGATCGCAACTACAAGAATATCTGCACGCTTACATACCTCTTTCAGATCCTTTGTCTTTGAATGACAGATCGTAACCGTTCCATTCTCGCGTAATAACAGCATAGCCATCGGTTTGCCTACGATATTGCTTCTGCCGATCACGACACATTCTTTTCCTGCGATCACGATTCCGGAACGCTTTAAGAGCTGGATCACACCAGCCGGTGTACAGGATACAAATCCAGGCTGACCGATACTTAATGCTCCAACGCTCATCGGATGGAAGCCATCAACATCCTTTAATGGTGAGATTGCTTTAATGATCTTGTCCTCATCGATATGTTTTGGAACCGGAAGCTGTACCAGAATTCCATTTACAGCATCGTCCTTATTCAATTTATCGATCAGTTCTAACAGTTCTTCCTCCGTTGTCTCTTCCGGAAGCTCATAAGACAAAGAATCAATGCCGATATAGGCACATGCCTTTTTCTTATTGCCGACATATACGGAAGATGCCGGATCATTTCCTACCTGGATAACTGCCAGACAGATCTTTACACCTTTTGCTGAAAGCTCTGCAACCTGTTCCTTTAATTCATCTTTTATCTGTTTTGATATTGCTTTTCCATCAATCAGTTGAGCCATATTTGATTTATTCCTCCTTAGAATAATCCGCAAATTACACCATCATCATTTACACTGATATTTTCAGCAGCCGGCACCTTAGGCAGACCAGGCATTGTCATGATCGTACCAGTGATTGCGACCACAAAGCCGGCACCTGCACTGACATATACTTCACGGATATTAATATCAAATCCTTCCGGTCTTCCAAGCTTCTTTGGATCATCCGAAAGTGAATACTGATTCTTTGCCATACATACAGGGAAGTTTCCAAATCCCATCTCTTCAATCTTAGCGATCGCACGATCTGCTTCCGGACTGTATGTTACATTTGCTGCACCATAGATCTCTGTTGCAATGCATGAGATCTTTTCTTTAATTGACAGCTCATCTTTATATAATACTTTAAAATCACTCTTTTTGTTCTCAAGTGTATTTAATACTGCATTTGCAAGCTCGATACCGCCTTCGCCGCCTTTTTCCCATACATTTGCAAGAGCGAAATCACAGTTTCTGTCTTTACAGAATTTCTCCACAAACGCAAGTTCCGCATCTGTGTCTGTGATGAAACGGTTTAAAGTAACGACAACAGGAACCTGATACTTCTGAAGATTCTCGATGTGCTTTTCAAGGTTTACGATACCTTTCTTTAATGCTTCCAGATTCTCCTGACCAAGCTCTGTCTTCGGTAAACCGCCGTTGTACTTCAATGCCTTTACGGTCGCAACCAGAACAACTGCATCCGGCTTCAGTCCGTTCATACGGCACTTGATATCAAAAAACTTCTCTGCGCCAAGATCTGCTCCGAATCCAGCCTCTGTAATTACATAGTCTGCCAGCTTTAATGCTGTCTTTGTTGCGATTACACTGTTACAGCCATGTGCGATATTTGCAAATGGTCCACCATGCACAAGTGCAGGTGTATGCTCCAACGTCTGGATCATATTCGGCTTGATTGCATCCTTTAAGAGTGCAGCCATAGCACCAACCGCTTTCAGATCCTTTGCTGTTACAGGCTCGTTCTGATAATTATAAGCAACAATGATCCTGCCAAGTCTTTCCTTCAGGTCATTGAAATCCGCTGCCAGACAAAGGATCGCCATGATCTCTGATGCAACCGTGATCACGAAGCCATCTTCTCTTGGCACACCATCTACACGCTTTCCAAGTCCGATCACGGTATGACGCAGCGCGCGGTCATTCATATCCATACATCTTTTAAATACGATACGGTTCACATCAATGCCGAGTGCATTTCCCTGATGAATATGGTTATCCATCATTGCTGCAAGCAGATTGTTTGCAGATGTGATTGCATGGAAATCACCAGTAAAATGAAGATTCAGATCCTCCATCGGTACTACCTGTGCATATCCGCCGCCGGCAGCACCGCCTTTGATACCAAAGCACGGACCAAGTGATGGTTCACGAAGTGCGATAACCGCTTTCTTGTTCAGTCTGCCCATAGCTTCACCAAGTCCGACTGTAATCGTTGTCTTGCCCTCTCCTGCAGGAGTCGGATTGATCGCTGTAACTAAGATCAGCTTACCATTCTTATTTTTCTGTACGGAAGCGATCAGCTCATCTGACAACTTTGCTTTATATTTGCCATACATCTCGATATCATCTTCTTTGATGTCAAGCTTTGCTGCAACCTCCTTTATATTCTTCATCTCTGCCTGCTGTGCAATTTCGATGTCGTTTAACATTTAATATGTCCTCCCTGAGTGTAATTTTATCCTATAGCAGGTAAAATCTGCCTATGCACGCTATATCCCTTCACCGGCATTTTCCCTGTATAAATATCATTTGAATCTGTATTATAAATTATTATCTATATATTCGTCAAATTCTTCCTGCGTCATAAGTATCTTTCTTGCCTTTGTGCCTTCCTCCGGACCTACAACCCCGGCACCTGCAAGCTGATCCATGATACGTGCCGCACGGTTAAAGCCGATCTTAAACGCACGCTGCAGCATTCCGATCGAGGCCTTTTCTTTATCAATGATAAAGCGTCCGGCTTCTACAAAATAATCATCCTTATCACTTCCACCGCTCATACCGGGTGCACCGGCCGCTCCGGTCTGTGTAATAGACTTAGATATATCATCATCATACGTTCCGACACCGTTCTGTTTCTTCAGATACTCCACAACGGCTGACACTTCTTCATCAGAAACAAAAGCTCCCTGTACACGAACCGGTTTTGGATAACCGGTCGGATAAAATAACATATCACCCTTACCGAGAAGCTTCTCTGCACCATTCATATCTAAGATGGTTCTGGAATCTACACCGGATGATACAGCGAATGCAATTCTCGATGGAACATTTGCCTTGATCAGACCGGTAATAACATCTACCGATGGACGCTGAGTTGCTATAACCAGATGGATACCTGCTGCTCTGGCAAGCTGTGACAAACGGACAATCGCGTCTTCCACTTCTCCGTGAGCAACCATCATCAGGTCGGCAAGCTCGTCCACAATCACAACGATCGTCGGCATTTTCTTTAGCTTCTCATCATCTACTGATCCGGAAGCAAGTGCCTGTTCTACTTTGTCATTATATCCCTGTATATTTCTGACTCCACATTCTGCAAACATCTGATATCTTCTGGTCATTTCCTCTACCGCCCAGTTCAGTGCACCGGATGCCTTCTTCGGATCGGTTACAACCGGGATCAGCAGATGTGGAATGCCATTATAACAGGCAAGCTCTACCATCTTCGGATCGATCATGATAAGTTTTACTTCTTCCGGTTTTGCCTTATATAAGATACTCATTATCAGCGTATTGATACAGACCGACTTACCGGAGCCTGTGGCGCCGGCGATCAGCAAATGCGGCATCTTGGCTATATCCGTAACTATAACCTGTCCACTGATATCTTTACCGACTGCAAATGCGATCTTGGATTTGGAATTCTTGAAATTATCCGATTCCACCAGTTCACGAAATGCAACAATTGAATTTTCTTTGTTTGGTACTTCGATTCCGATCGCTGCCTTGCCGGGGATCGGAGCTTCGATACGAATATCCGCGGCTGCAAGATTTAACTTGATATCATCGGCAAGACCAAGGATCTTACTGACCTTCACGCCCTGCTCCGGCTGCATTTCAAACCGGGTAACCGCCGGTCCGCAGCTATAATTTGTGATCGTAACATTAACACCAAAGTTTTCCAATGTATTCTTCAACTTGATTGCTGTAGAGCGTACCTGTGCATCCCGGTTCGCATTGTGATTCTTCGGCGGCTGTGCCAGAAGATTGGGTCCCGGAAATTTATACTTTGCCCCCTCTTTATAGCTCTTCTGTCCGGGCTTGTCTGCCGCCGGTGCAGGCTTTTTCACTGTCTGAGAGTTCTCTGTTTTTCCTGTCACACTGGAAAATGCAGAATCCATATCCGGATCGTAATCATCCGGTATCACACTAACAACCTCCGGATGCTCATTTCCATTGATCGCACCGGAAAGAACATCTTCCTCATCCTCAAATTCAGCATCAAAGATGTCTTTTGTCCGCTGAACAGGAATCTCCTGTGTATCACCCATAGGAACTGTCGACGGAACACTGGCTGCCGTTTCCACAGGAGCAGTTTCTGATTTTCTCCTGCTCTTTGTAACTGACGTTTTCTTCGCAAACGATACCGGTATCTGTTCTTCTCTTTCATCATGAAGTACAATCTTCTCTACATCATTATTAAATGTAAGGAAATCGTCATCCGGTACATTTATTTCATGGATCTCATCCTCATTCTCAAAGAAGTCCTTCGCTTTGCCCTTTTGCTTTTCACCGCTTTCATAGACCTTCAGGTTCTCAAGCCTTACCTGGCTGTTTCCGGACTTTCCGGACTTTTTCTTATTCTTTTTAACCGGTCTGCACTCCTGCTCCGGTTCTGCATATTCTTCTTCCCTGTAAAAGCTGTTGATCAGATTCTTAAATGTATCGATCACTGAGATTCCCGTGATCAGGACAAACATAACAAGCGCACCAAGGATCATTACCAGTGTTACGCCCACGATACCGATCGTATTCCGGAAGATAAAGAACAGACCGCCACAGATAATTCCACCGCCCATATGCTCCTTATATCCATCCAGATATAACTGTTTTACAGATAAATAATCGGTTGTGAAGATCATCTGGCTGATCATCGATATGATCATCAGAACCACACCGATATAGATTACTTCATTTCTAACCTTTTTATTACCAAGATTGGAAATAATAAATGCCGATGATATAAAAAGATATACCGGAAATATGTATTCGGCAAATCCGATCACACCAAACAGGAAACCGGATATTGCATCGCCGACCTTTCCACATTTGCCAAAGTTAGCGATCATCAAGAATATGGAAAAAGCAAGAATGACTAACAGGATTACTTCCAGACGTACTTCCCTGTTATCTTCTTCTATCTGTTGTTCCATCTGTTTTTTTGATGTATTTGGGTTCGATACTGTATTTGACCTTTTAGCTGTACTATTTTTTTTCACCGTACCATTTTTCCCGGTTCCACCGGTGGCTCTGGCCGTTCCGTTCTGTTTTGCCGTCCCGTTTTTCTTTCTGGTTTCAGCCATTTTCTTCTCCCACTTACTTAACTTAAATTAACGTACAAAATAATAAATGACAGATATCACACCTGCGCATAAACAATAAATGGAATATCCCTTGAATTTATTGTTCTTTACTGATTTCAGCATCACTTTGATACAAAGAAAGCCTACAATGCCCGCAACGATCATACCGATCACATAATTCAGGATCTCTGATCCGGCAAGACTTGCACCTGCCAGATCCGGGATCTGAAGAATACATGCCCCAAGGATTGTCGGAATCGACATGATGAATGAATATTTTACTGCAAATTCTCTGTTGAATCCACATGCAAGACCTGCTGTGATCGTAGAGCCCGATCTTGAAATACCGGGAAGAGTTGCAATCCCCTGCGCCAGACCGATAAATAACGAATTCTTATATGTAGCCTCTGCCGGTCCTTTATTGCCCTTCTGAACACGATCAGCAATAAATAAAATCACAGATGTGATACAGAGACAAAATCCCGGAACTAATAAAGTATTTCCGGCATTTTCAATCTTACTCTCAAACGGAAGTGCGATCACCATAGTTACAAGTGTTGATAAAATAACAAGCATTACGAATTTACGGTATTCCGTTTCAATGATCTTACGATATGGTTTCTTCTCCTTGGAAAACAGATTTGCAAAAAATCTCCCTACATTGCAGCAGGCAAGACCGATAATCGTAAATCCTTCTACGATCAGTTCAACAATATCCTTCCAATACACAATAAAGATGGCAACCAGTGTGCCAAAATGAAGCAGGATATCAAACATGATGCCTGTATCTGTATTTACATGAAACATGTTCTTAAAGATTGCGAGATGTCCTGAACTGCTGACGGGAAGAAACTCGGTTGCTCCCTGAATGATTCCCATAATGATTGATTCTAATAGTGACATAATTGCTCCGATCTGCTGTATAACCAGCACTGTTTTATTGTTTTCTCCATCTATACCGTTTTTCTATGTACCGGCCAATAGCCGTAAAAAAACGAACCATCAGCCTATTTTACTATCATTCCATCAATTTATCAAGTCATAGAGTTTGTTTAATGCAGCCGATATTCCTCCGATCCTGTCAATAATGCCGCATTCGACCGCTTCTTTTCCAACAAGAACCGAACCGATATCTTTGGATAATTCCTGTGTATTGAACATAATCGATCTTAATGAATCTTCACCGATCTTGGAATGACAAGACGTAAACTGTATGATTCGATCCTGCATCCGTTCGATATATTCGTAATTTTGTCTCACACCTAGCACAGTATCGGATACTCTGAGAGGATGCACGACCATCGTTGCTGTCGGTACGATAAATGATACATTACCTGATACTGCAAGTGGCACACCGATTGAATGACTTCCTCCAAGCACCAGTGTAACAACCGGTTTGCTGATTGATGCCAGCATTTCTGCTATTGCAAGACCTGCTTCTACATCCCCGCCTACTGTATTTAATAATACAAGCACACCTTTGATGCTCTCGTCATCCTGAACAACCGCAAGCTCTGGCAATACATGCTCATATTTTGTAGTCTTGGTATCGGATGGCAGACTGACATGCCCCTCAATCTCCCCGATGATATCAAGTAACAATATATTATATTTTTCACTGTTTCCATTTATGATGATCTGACCATTTTCTACAATGAGTTCCTGTCTTTTTAATTCCTGATCCATATAAACGACTTCCTTTCTTATAGTCAGAAATGTTCCGCCTGTATAAATACGAATATCATTTTTGCTTTCCCATTCAACCATAACTTTTTTGCAAAAAAATAACAGGCAGGAAGATTTTTTCATTTCTTCCTGCCTATTGTTTGATACTTTATATGAAATTATTCATAAATTACATAACGAGTGTAATCTCATTTACATCATCCAGTTCATCAAATAGAATATAGTTATCTTCCATCGCCTTTCCATTTACAGTCATGCTCTGGCAGCCACTTTCATGTCCGTCCGGATTCGTAACATGAATATTTAACTTCTTGCCACGATAGTTCTTTGTGATATCGAACTCTTTCCAGTCGGATGGTACTGCAGGTGCGATCTTAATTCCGTAGAAATCAGGACGCATACCCATGATACCCTCAACACATCCAACCATACAGGTGGATGCTGTTCCTGTCAGCCAGTGAACATGGGAACGGCCTTCATAAGGACTTCCAACTGACTCCGTGAACTGACCATGGCAGTAAGGCTCTAACTTACGAACCTCAGCCTTATCATTCATAGATGCCGGTGAACTCTCGTCAAAGTATTCAAATGCACGATTACCATGTCCCATCAATGCTTCAGCAAGGATGATCCAGCCCTGTGGCTGTGAGAAGATACCTGCATTCTCCTTTGTTCCTGCATTGAACAGAAGCATCAGTGCTCCGTCAAACGCATGCTCCTTATATGGCGGGAACATCAGTCTGACACCATATGGTGTATTTAATTCTCTGTGAACAGATTCCAATGCAAGCTCGCTCTGTTCTCTGGTAGCAAGGCCACTGATAACTGCCCATGACTGAGGGTTCAGCCACATGCTTGCTTCAGGATCATTCTTGGAACCGATCACCATACCGCCCTCTTTATATCCACGGATATAACGGTCATCTTCCCAGCATTTCTCCTGAATGGTGTTACCCATCTTATACTGGATCTCATTGATATAGTCAATATAATCTGCATCGTCTTTTAACTCTGCAAAATACTTAATTACAGTCATTGCATAATAAAGCTGCATTGCTACAAATGTAGACTCTCCACGCTTGCCAAGTCTTAAGCAGTCGTTCCAGTCCGCATGAAGTCCTGCAGGCATTCCATTGTCACCCAGACGATTCATAGAGAAGTCGATTGCTCTCTTCAAATGCTCGTATACGGTTCCTTCATCCTTATTTGCAAATGGGATAACCTCATCTATAAAACCAATATTACCTGACTCTGCGATATATTTGTAAATGGTCGGGAATAACCATAATGCATCATCTGCACGATATGCAGGATGTCCGGTCTCTTTTACATAAGATGGATCATCTGGTGTATCCTCATGACCAGGGTTGTGTGTGTACTTAACCAGCGGAAGTCCGCCACCATTATCTACCTGAGCGGATAACATGAAACGAATCTTTTCCAGTGCCATTTCCGGTGCAAGATGGATGATACCCTGAATATCCTGTACGGTATCTCTGTAGCCATAACCGTTTCTCAGACCACAGTATGTAAAGGATGCAGCTCTTGACCAGATAAAGGTCATAAAGCACTGATAAGAATTCCATGTATTGATCATGTTGTTAAATGACTCGCTCGGTGTCTTAACCTGGAAGTTATTCAACTTGCCATGCCAGTAATCGATCAGCTCCTGAAGCTCTGCAGCACAGGTCTTCTCATCTTCATAGGCTTTCATGATCTCATTTGCTGCAGCCTCGTCCTTCATACCAAGGATGAATGAAAATGTCTTTGATTCACCAGGTGCAAGCGTCACCTTTGTCTGAAGCGCGCCACAAGAATTCTCGTTATAGTTTAATTTATTACCACAGTCACCATTGATAACAGCAACCGGGTCAGCATATGTGTGATACATACCAAGGAATTCTTCTTTATCTCCACAGTAAGAAGCAACTTCACTGCCTGCAAGTCCGAAGAAACGCTTGTTTACAGCATTTCCATCCACTGAATCATTAACTACATTCTCATTGATCACCTGAAGGATCTTCTGATCTCTGTAATAGGTTCTTGAAATAAATAATGTATACTGTAAGTTTACCTGATCCTGCTCATAGTTACAGTCATTTGTAAATTCACAGAAACCGATCGCAGACAGATGCCTGGTCTTATTGGATTTGTTTGTAAGAGTTACATTCCATACCTCATGTGTCTTATCCAGCGGTACATAATAAAGTACCTCAGAATGGATACCGGAATAATCTGCCATAATATTCGTATATGCAGTTCCGTGATGACATTCGCTCTTATACTCATCCAGGCTCTTGCCTACCGGCTGCCAGGATGCTGACCAGAAATCTGAAGTATCGTCATCTCTTAAGTATACATATCTTCCCGGCTGGTCAAAGCTATTGAAGATGTAACGGATAATTCTTCCGTTTGCACCACTCTTCTCAAAGCTGTAACCACCTGCATTATTGGAGATAATTGCACCATAGGCAGGCGAACCAAGGTAGTTCGCCCAAGGTGCAGGAGTATCCGGTCTGTCTATTACATATTCTTTTCTGGTTTCATCAAAATGTCCGTATTTCACACACATACCCTCCCGTATATTTTTTGTTTTATTTATTCTCAACGTCCTTTAAGCTGAGACTGATACGTCCAGCTCTTTCGTCGATCTTGATAACCTTAACAACAACGTCGTCGCCTACATTTACAACGTCTTCAACCTTTGCTACTCTCTTATCAGAAAGCTTTGAAATATGGATCAGACCGTCTTTGTTTGGTGCAAGTGAAACGATCGCACCACAATCAAGGATCTTGACAACCTTACCCTTGTAGTCATCACCAACAACAAGTGGCTCAACGATCATCTTGATCATGTTCATAGCCTTGTCCATGCTCTCCTGATCAACGCCGCATACAGATACGTTTCCATCATCATCGATATCGATCTTAACGCCTGTCTCCTCAATGATCGTATTAATTGTCTTTCCTCTCTGTCCAATTACTTCGCCGATCTTATCAGGATCGATCTTGATCTGAACGATCTTTGGAGCATATTCGTTGACATGTGTTCTTGGTGCAGGAATTGCGCTGCTCATAACACCGTCCATAATGAATAATCTTGCTTCTCTTGTTCTCGCGATAGCTTCTTCTACGATCGGCCTTGTCAATCCGTGGATCTTGATATCCATCTGGATTGCTGTGATACCCTTATAAGTACCGGTTACCTTGAAGTCCATATCTCCGAAGAAATCTTCCAGCCCCTGAATATCTGTTAATACTACATAATCATCATCTGTATCACCTGTAACCAGACCACAAGAAATACCTGCAACCATTGACTTTAATGGTACGCCGGCAGCCATCAGTGACATACAGGATGCACAGGTAGATGCCATAGAAGTAGAACCATTTGACTCAAATGTCTCAGATACGGCACGGATCGCATATGGGAACTCTTCTACAGATGGTAATACTGGAAGCAGAGCACGCTCAGCAAGTGCACCATGTCCGATCTCACGACGTCCCGGTCCTCTGGATACCTTTGTCTCACCAACAGAATATGATGGGAAATTATAGTGATGCATGTATCTCTTGGATACTACATTCTCATCTAAGCCATCGATCTTCTGGATCTCTGATAATGGAGCCAGAGTTACGATATCGCAGATCTGTGTCTGTCCACGAGTGAACATTGCAGAACCATGTACTCTAGGAATGATATCAACCTCAGCAGCAAGTGGTCTGATCTGGTTGATCGCACGTCCATCCGGTCTCTTATGATCCTTTAAGATCATCTTTCTAACTGTCTTCTTCTGATACTGATATAATGCTTCAGGGATCAGTGCAAGCCATTCTTCATTGTCAGCAAATGCTTCTTCGAACTTCTCTCTGATCTGTCTGATATTTTCTTCTCTTACCTGCTTCTCATCTGTAAATACAGCAACTTCCATCTCAGCAGGAGTTACGATCTCTTTCATAGCTGCAAATAATTCTTCCGGAATTGCACAGCTTACATAATCATGCTTTGGCTTACCAACTTCTTCTACCATCTTGTTGATGAATTCAATGATAGAAAGGTTTACATCATGTGCCTTGTAGATTGCTTCGATCATCTTGTCCTCAGGGATCTCATTTGCACCAGCCTCGATCATGATAACCTTTGTGCTTGTAGATGCAACTGTAAGCTTCAGATCACCCTCATCCCACTGTTTCTGTGATGGGTTAATGATGAATTCTCCATCGATCATACCAACCTGTGTCATTGCACATGGTCCGCAGAATGGAACATCTGAAATTGCTGTTGCGATAGCTGAACCAAGCATGGCAACCAGCTCTGGTCTGCACTCAGGATCAACAGATGTAACAAGGTTGTTTAATGTAACATCATTTCTGTAATCCTTAGGGAATAATGGACGCATAGGACGGTCGATAACACGGGATGTAAGTACTGCATTCTCAGATGCTTTTCCCTCTCTCTTATTGAATCCGCCAGGGATCTTTCCTACTGCATACATCTTCTCTTCATATTCAACGCTTAATGGGAAGAAGTCGATTCCGTCTCTTGGCTTCTCAGATGCAGTGATCGTTGATAATACAGTTGTATCACCATAATGCATAAATGCAGCGCCATTTGCCTGTGCTGCTACTCTGCCGATATCAACACGAAGTGTCTTGCCGGCAATGTCCATAGAATAAGTCTTAAATTCTTTGCTCATTTTCTTTTCTCCTGTTTTTCTATTATTAACCGCAGCAGGCTCGAAACAACTACAAGACGCACCTTATAGATACAGCTTGTAGAAGTCTCGAATTGCCATGCCGCAATCTCTTAAAGTTTAGCATACTCATATGTCAAATACAAGATTGAATCCAAAAAAAACAGGCCATCCCAACATACATTGGAACAACCTGTCTTTCTTATCTGTGATGCAGAAATTATTTTCTTAAGCCAAGGCTCTCGATCAGCTTTCTGTAACGCTCAATGTCTTTGCTCTTTAAGTAAGCAAGCATGTTTCTTCTCTGACCAACCATCTTTAACAGACCACGATTTGAGTGGTGATCCTTAGGATTAGCCTTAAAGTGCTGGTTTAAATCATTGATTCTTGCTGTAAGAAGTGCAATCTGTACTTCTGCTGAACCTGTGTCATTTGCATCCTTGCCGTACTTAGCAACGATTTCCTGTTTCTGCTCTTTTGTTATCATAATAACAATCCTCCATAATATTATACTTGGCCTGAACTGGGTAAAAGGACGGAGACTCCTTAAACTAAGTACAGGCTGACCTTTGTCAGACTACCACACTTTCAAAGGTGTGTCAACTTTAAAATCAGGGTTTTCTGTGTTTTTGGCTGCACAAAACATATTTTTTGTTTTTCAACTACTATATAACAAGCATTTTCTGTTGCTTTTTGTTTTTCAACTACTATATAATAGCATCATGACGATATGGAGAGCAATATAAATATACTGTTCTTCAGACATCTGACACAGACACATCAAATGTAAAATGCTGTCTGTGTTTATTCTACATGAAGGAGATTACTTATTATGTCAGGTTCAACATTTGGAAATAAATTCAAGATCACTACATGGGGCGAATCCCATGGAAAAGCACTCGGTGTTGTCATTGACGGCTGTCCTGCCGATCTTCCACTTACCGAGGATGATATTCAGGTATACTTAAACCGCAGGCGTCCGGGCTTCTCCCAGTTCTCAACGCCAAGAAAGGAATCCGATCAGGTAGAGATCCTTTCCGGTGTATTCGAGGGAAAGACCACAGGCACTCCGATCTCACTGATGGTTCGGAACACCTCCCAGCGCTCCGGTGATTACGGTGACATCGCTACCTACTATCGTCCGGGACATGCTGATTATACCTTTGACCAGAAATATGGTTTTCGCGATTACCGTGGTGGCGGCCGTTCCTCCGGCAGAGAAACGATCGGCAGAGTTGCTGCCGGTGCGATCGCTGCAAAGATCTTAAAGACATTAAATATCTCATTTACAACCTATGTCTCATCGATCGGCGATATCGTATCCGACCCTGCCGACTTTGATGCAGACTATATCTCAAAGAATGAACTGAACATGCCGGATGCAAAAAGCTGCGCAGCTGCATCTGCATATCTTTCTGATATCATGGCACAAAATGATTCGATCGGTTCTACTGTCAAATGTATCGTATCCGGTGTTCCGGCAGGTCTTGGTGATCCGGTCTTTGATAAATTAGATGCAAATCTCGCCAAAGCCCTTATGTCGATTGGTGCCGTAAAAGCGGTTGAGATCGGGGATGGCGTCATGGTATCCGAAAATACCGGCTCTTATGATAATGACGGTTTCCATATCGAAGATGGTGTTGTAAATAAGAACTCGAACCATGCCGGTGGAATCCTTGGCGGAATCAGCGACGGTTCTGATCTGTTGCTCACCTGTCATTTCAAGGCTACACCATCGATCGCCAGCAAACAGAAAACAATCAATAAATCCGGTGAAAATATTGATGTGTCGATCCGCGGCAGACACGACCCAATCATCGGTCCCCGCGCTGTAGTCGTTGTAGAATCTATGGCTGCGATCACAATCGTGAATGCGCTGTTTGACAACATGTCCGCAAGAATGGACAAGCTGGTGGAGTTTTATAAATAGTGAGATTTGCTGTTCTCTACAGTATGGACTTTCCCACATACAACCAACTGCCCCATACAGATAACTTGTTGCAATTTCTATTCGATGTATATGCCTGATTCGTAATACTCCTGTGTTAACTCACCTACGGATCAAACAAGCACTTGTATTTACTGGCAATATACATCGAAAAAACGAAATCTTCACAATGTTATTCTATATGGGGCAGTTGTATTTTGTATATCTGGAATATTATTTTATTTCTACACATCTTCCATTTCTTGCATCCAGTAGAATAAGCTGATCTGGAACCTGTAACTGTGCATCAATATTTGCAAAAAGCCATACAGGAATATAACAATATCCCTCCTCTGTTTCTTCTAAATAGTATGTTAGTTCTACATGATTAAATGCAATTTGCGAATATGACGCACCATGCTTTTTGAGGTATTCCGGCAAGCCATTTTTCAAGGCTTCCATAATCTCATCCCACGTTAAAAGCCGTTCCACTTTTTTCGCTTTTTCATCCTGTTTCACCGGCATTACACAACCAATGCCAACCACACCTTTCGAAGATATTACAATGCGTAATATTAAACCGTTTGTCATAATGCTTGATTGGCTGTCATTTCTGTTGTCATATTGACCTGCTATACTTTCTACATAATACAAATCTGACACAAAAGGAGTAACTTGTTCAATTTTCGGAAGAAATGTTATAGAATATCCATCACACAAAAGTACTTCTTCCTCTGTTTCACCCTTTATATAGGATACACAAAATGGTTCTACACATCCCGTATCAACAGGCAATGAGACACATGCACCAGCATAGCCCAAAGCGGTATCTATCGCTTCCTCTATTGTTTTACTACATTGATTCCCGGCTGAAAGATCTTCTTCATTTTCACTATAATTCAAAAGATCCGAATACAGCAACTCATTTTCAGACAATATATCTGTCGGTTGAACAAGTCCATATCCGTTATCAATCTCAAAAAATTTCTCCATTGAATTCTCCGGATACAACATTAGTTCAAAGGAGTCACAATAATCTTCGTTTCCATAAAATGTAAGAAGATATTTTTGATCGTTAATCATACCAATGTACTGATCCGCCGAAAAATCAATATTCTTTTCTCTTATCTCCTGTGCAGTTTTTTTCTGTTGCTCCAGTTCCTCTATACTCGCCTGGTAATATTGTTTATAAAATGTATCCGAAATATTTTGCTTGTTTTTGCAATATTGGATTTGTTCATCACATTCAGATATTAATGGGTTGCCATCATATATATACAGGGCTGTTTCGCCAAATATTGCTTCTGAAATTTTCTTTTTGTATGATGCATCCAGTCTCTCTCTGCTGCACTTCATTGTATAAAGTTGTTCTACATCTGGAATACAGACAGACTTATCTGATATCAATATTGCTTGTAAGTCGGCATCTTCTGTTTCCATCTTGCAATCAACGCTTTGCGGTATTTTCAGTTTTTCCCCTAATTCACTATTTTGAACCTCTCCCAGTATCGACTTTTTCTCCTGATCCAGCACAAACATATCACTGCTTTCTTTTTTATCACAACCTGAAAGCAATATAACAATTCCGCCTATCAATAATAAATATTTTTTAATTCTTTTTTGTATCAGCAATAATCTTTCCATCCTCAATCTGTATTATACGATCAGCATGCTCTGCTATATCTATATCATGTGTTACAATTATCAAGGTCTTTCCCTGCTCATGCAGCCCTTCTAAAAGCTTCATAACCTTAATGCCTGAGTTTTTATCCAGAGAACCTGTCGGTTCATCTGCAAGTACAACAGGAGTATCCATAACCAACGCTCTGGCAATTGCACACCGCTGTTGTTCCCCTCCCGAAAGCTCACTTGGCTTTTTCTTATACAGATCCTGAATTCCAACCTGCATCAATGCTGAAAGAACTTTTTTCTTACGTTCATTCTTCTCTATTCCCTTTGCAAGAAGCGGTACTTCCACATTTTCATATACACTATACTGATTCAATAGTGCAAATCGTTGGAATACAAAGCTCACATATTCCTTTCGAAACAAATGAAGCGCATGAGAATTCATTTTGCTAACATTCTTTTCATCATACAGATACTGACCATCTGTTGTCTGATCCATCCCACCTATGATATTTAAAAGTGTACTTTTTCCCGATCCGGATGTTCCAATAATTGCAACATATTCTCCATTTTCTATCGTCAGGTCTATCCCATTCAACGCAGGATATTCTGTCCTGCCATTTTTGTATATTTTTTTTGCTTCTTTTAATTGAATCATTTATTTTCCTCCAAGTAATTCCGCCGGAGATATTTTCTTTAACAGAATTGACGGTACAATACAGACCAAAAGAACAAGCAATATCCCTATCATTCCAATCGTCAAGACCAACCGACTGTAAATCGTATTCTTCAGCATATAAAATGTCATATTCTCTACCATAATGTCCGCTGCCAGTTTACCGGCTATTACGCACGTCATAATCAGAATTGCAATGATCAATTTTTTTATATTATCAATCAATACCATCTTTATAATATCTCTATGCGATAGCCCATAAGCAAGAAGTATCCCAAACTCTCTTCTCTGTGCCAATATGGTGTTAATTTCAAAGCACGACAGAATCAAACACACAATCACAGTGACATACACAAATAACCCAGTCATTTCTTTCCTTTCTGACTCCCTGCTCATATTATCCAGATATTTTTCTACACTATTGATGTAAAATTCTACATCCGGGTTCAAATTTAACGCATCCAGATAACTTTGAACATCATCAAATGAATAACCATCTTTTAATGTAAAAAAACAATTATATGTATTGTCCATTTCTGAATTTAAAATTATCAAAATGCTATAATCAAGTATTTGATAAGGTATCGCATTCTGGTCTTCTGGATACATGTTCATCAGATTATCACTATTTGGAGCTAATACACTGTTCTTCTTCAGAATCCCCTCTACAACATAAACCTCTTCTCCATGTATAAGGCGGGTTCCCAGCTGCACTTTATCTTTATAACGATACCCCAGATAGATTGGAATCGCATCACCATATAAAGCATAATCAATCTCAGAAGGACATCTGCCTTGCAGCAGATCAATTTTCATCATATCCCACGCTCCAGCGTCCAGCCAGGTAGTTTCCAAACTTTTCCCCTGTATTGCATATCCGGGATCATAAACATTCTTTTTTTGTATATCTTGCAGTAATTTCAAGTCTTCATCTCTGTATTCCGATGCATCATATTCGATACGCCAGTCTCCGGATATTGCCAGTGAACCATTTCCCCATCCAGATGAACATGCATCTATGCCACTAAAACTTTTAACAACTTTCAAAAGATCAAAATTTGAATTATACTGAATATCTGAAGGATTCCCTTCAACACTTATGCTTCCTAATGTTTTTATTTCTTTTCGTATAGAACGCTCTACCGACTTCTTC
>ENA-UPXB01000477-UPXB01000477.1-human-gut-metagenome-genome-assembly--contig:-NODE-477-length-31683-cov-4.907707_pt1 | contig 31683 bp, 22 predicted proteins | sample MGYA00250055_ERZ773386 | MGnify/ENA primary metagenome ERZ773386 (study PRJEB29103, sample SAMN06111974) | human gut metagenome | biome: human gut; feature: ankylosing spondylitis patient; material... | reverse complement strand
CTTTTCTTTTTATCGACTGTTTGAATATAAAACATTTCAAGCTGCAAATTGTTTTACAAACAAAGATAAAAATGATGATTGATCGGTTTGAGGCATGATTAAGAAGTTACTTTCTATATTATTGTTTATGATAATGCTCTTTGCCTTCCGGATGAATGCGGAAGCGGATGAGGAACACTTTTCTAACGGTTCCTATCGTTAGCGCACTAGGATTAACATTAAATGAAAGCGCTTCCGACGCTATGGTTGGTGGAGCGGTTACCCAAAACGACAAATTTCAAGTAAAACACGGCGATTACTCCTAAATATTTAGGGATAATCGCTTTTTTATGAATAGATTTCAAGTAAAATTAGGACATTTATCCAATTATATCCGTAATTTTAGCCCAATTAAATCAATAGCAATTATGGAAAGAATCGTTAATCATCCTATTTTAACAATTCCACAAGAGGGAGAACACACTTTTTTATTCAATGGCAAACCCGTAACGGGAATGAAGGGTTTTACCATCGCCGCCGCCTTACATCAGGCCGGCTATCCAGTACACAGTCATAGCGTAAATGGCCGCAACCGTTCGTTGAATTGCGGTATCGGTAAATGTGGCGCCTGCGAAATGCTGGTAGACGGAGAAGTAAAGCGTATCTGTATTACGAAAGTAGACAATGTAAAGGAAGTATCGGAAATAACAGTACAGAATTATACGACAGATTCCCAAATAGAACCCAGAGAAGAACCGGTAGAGATCTATCGAACCGATGTGGCCATCATTGGTGCCGGCCCCGCTGGATTAGCTTGTAGGGAAACCTTAAAAGAGCTAGGTTTGAACAGCATCGTAATCGATAGCAATGATAAGATTGGCGGTCAATTCTTGATGCAAACCCATGCATTTTTCTTTTTCGAGAAAGAGCGGCGCTTTGGCGGTATGCGTGGTTTCGATATAGCGAAAACTTTAGCCGGAGACGACCACTCTGGTATTTTCTTACATTCTACGGTCTGGGATATCCTACAAAATAAGCGTATCGCCGTAAAAGACATGCTTAACCATAAAAATTTCTATGTAGAAGCTCAAGCCTTGATAGTCGCTACCGGTGCGGTTCCTTTTATGCCGACCTTCGAGAATGATGATGTGCCCGGAGTTTATACAGCGGCAGTCGTACAGAAAATGATGAACGCTGAATTCACGTTACTCGGCAAAAACATATTGACAGTAGGTGCCGGTAATATAGGTTACCTAACGTCTTACCAATTGATGCAAGCCGGAGCGAAAGTCAAGGCTATTTTAGAGGCGATGCCTCGTGAAGGAGGATTTCCGGTACAAGCGAATCGTATCCGCCGCCTTGGCATACCTATTTATACCTCTCATATGCTTTTGAAAGCCATTCCAAACCAGGATCGGACAGGTATCACCGGCGCGGTTGTCTGCGAATGCGAGAACTTCAAGCCAATCCCGGGAACAGAGAAAGTGATTGATGGTATTGATGTTATTAATATATGTACAGGATTGATTCCCGACAACCAATTGCTAACCAAAGGCCAATATACATTTGGAAAACGTTGTGCCGGCGTAGGTGATGCCGTACGAATCGGAGAAGGTACTACCGCCGTACTAAGAGGAAAGCAAGCCGCTTATGAGATCGCCCAAGAGCTAGGCGTACGTTTCAACTACAACGATTACTTACAAATATCTAAGGAATACATCGACTCCCAGCAACATCCGATCCGCATCAAGGAAGAGTCCCCAAGGCCCACTCCCGAACGTCAAGCCCAACGCCCTTTCGTTCGTTTGGATTGCCTATACGGTTTCGCTTGTAACCCTTGCTCTTTCGCTTGTCCTCAAAAGGCGATCACCAAAAGCTCCACCAGCGTAACGCCCGAGATCGATTACGAAAAATGTACCGGCTGTATGCAATGCGTATCCCATTGTCCGGGGCTGGCTATTTTCGGCTACGATACCCGGAAGCAAAACTTATTCTTACCGGTAGAATACGAGGTAGAAGAAGGTGCCGAGGTGTGGCTCGTCGATGATAACGGGAAGAAACAAGGCGAAGGTATCATTGAGAAAGTATTAAAGAAGCCGACAAAAACAAACGTGGCCCGTGTGAAAGCGGCAGGAATGGAAAACGATGCCTTATTGAATATCACAGGATTCATCGTAAAAGAAAACTATCCGGAGGAGATCGACTTCAAGCAAGAGCCGGAGTGTGAGTCGGAGACCTATGTTTGCCATTGCGAGGACGTATCTTTGGACGAGCTACTTTCCGCCATTGGGGATCGTAAATATATCTCCGTCGACGAGGTAAAACATATCACCCGCCTAGGAATGGGGCCATGCCGGGGAAAACGCTGCATACCCCGCCTACGCATGAAACTAAGGGAAAAAGGTATCGAACTGGTAGGCGACGCTACCCCCCGTGCTCCCCTATCTACCCGCTTCGTCCTAGGGGAAATGTATCCGCAGCGTCAGATAGCGGATACCTATAAAGTAGATTCCGGAAAGCAGGTTCGTAAGACGGAAGTCTTAATCGCCGGCGGAGGTATAGGTGGTAGCGCATTATTCCGTTATTTTTCGGAAGCCGGTAAAAAGACCGTGCTTATTAATGCGGATCGAGGATCATCATGGCGTAATATCGGTGGTGGTCGTCCAGCGTTCTCGATCCCCGAATTAGCGGAGATCGCCCGTAATAACCAAACGATATTCGAGGAGACACAAAAAGAATACGATATCCATTACCGTGAGATACGCTATATCACGTTCGCCCACGACGAGGCTACCTACAATGATCTGGAACGTTCCTGCGGTTGGTCCAACGCTTATTTGATCGACAAGAAAGACTTCCAGAAAGAGGTGTCCCCCTACTTCAACACGAACCAAAACACCTATTTCGCCGCACAAATCTCCCAGCATTGTTGGCAAGCTACCCCGGGGCGTGTGATAGACTTTATACGAAACAAAGGCAAAGAGCGGCAAGGTGAGGTTTGGGAAGACACACACCTAGTGGAAGTACACAAAAACGGTGGAAAATATCACGTCTTATTATATACGCATGATAAGCGATACATCGAATACGAATGCGATCATTTCGTGAACGCCCTCGGTTATAGCGCCGAGCGTTTCGCCCGCATGCTAGGCCTTTACACCGGCCTCTATCCGGTCAAGCACCAAGCGTTGATTACCCATCGCCTACCGAATCTGGGTAAAGACGGGGATATCCTCGATATGTTGATAGACCGCCGGAAACGTAACGACTTCTCCGCTGTCTACGGTCAGCAATTCGCCGAGACCGGACAGATTATCGCTTGCGCCTCCCCCGCTGTCGACGCTAAAGCGGAGATCAGCAACTTTGATGAGTTGAAGTTTAATACCCGTCGTTTCATGGAGATCATCTCCGAGGTGTTCTGCGATTGGATTCCATCGTTAGCCACAGTACCCGTACAAGCCACATGGTCCGGTTATTATGTAGAGCCTCGCTACATTATCGATCCGGATAACGGACTATTCGTCGGTTTGCAAGGTCACGGCTTCATGCTCGCTCAATACTTGGCTAAACTATACGTAGATAAAGCGTTAGGCCGTACCGTTCCGGATTATATGGAGCGATTGAGGCTCGATGGAGACGGAATTAGTGAGAAAGCTTTCAAATAAACTATAAATAAAACAAAACCTCCTCTACCACAATTGGTAAGGGGAGGTTTTGATAAAACCAATCTTTTCTATTTTTGTTATTCTATATCCATAAATAGTAATCATATGAATATAGAAACAACAGACAACTCCCCTTTGCTACAGGAATGTATAGAAGAATTGATCAGTAGTAAAATCGATGAGGGGAAAGGAAGAACCGCTGGGAATTACCGAAGCGCATGGAATAAATTATCCACCTTTTTAGGTCCGAGAGTAATGGAGTTTACATTTGCCGACTTAACGACCGATTTTCTTCATCACTATCTTTTATGGTTGATGCAAGGGGAAGACGGGAAACAGGCTCCCTTGAAACCGGGTAGTTTGGACTTCTACATTCGTAATCTAAAGACAATGTACAACAAGATCGCTCAAGATAAACAAATGGATGTTCCGAGAGAAAGCCCGTTCTCCGGCCTGCAGATAAAGGTCCCACCCACCCGGAAAAGGGCTTTGCCAAGCCTCGACCTACAAAATCTGGCGACTCTTGAGCGGCCCAAGAACCCACACGCCTGTACGGCCCTTCACTTGGCTCTTTTCTTATTTTACGCTAGAGGTATGTGCTTCGTGGATGTCTTTAATTTGCGACACAGCAATATAAACGATGATTATATCCACTACGTACGTAGCAAGACTGGCGTAGCGATGCAAGTAAAGATCACCCCCGAGATGAAGAACATCATATTCTCTTATCGGCGTTTCAATAATCCGTGGATATTCCCTTTCTTACACGAGAAAATCAGCGGAGAGGGAGAAGTTACGGCCCAGTCCGCGCTTCGGAGAGTGAACCGCCACTTAAAGAAAATGGGAGAGCAATTACACTTCGAACAGCCATTCACTACCTATGTGATGCGGCATAGCTGGGCTTCCATGATGCTGGAGGCGAATTCGGAAATCGGCATTATCAGCCAATCCTTAGGACATATGTCCCTACGGACTACCGAGATCTATCTTGGCCGGATATCAGTATCTAAAATAGACAGGGCCTCCGATAATATGTTGAATAATTTGGTTCGCGGCTCTTCCTCCCGGCAAAGAAGTAAAAATAAGGTGATGGCTTTAAGAGACAATCCTCCTATACAAATAAAAGAGACAATCGGCAAGAAATGCAAGAAGCTCATTTCCTCGATTGCCTCTAAGTTATTCTCATTTATTTAAAATAGTTCATGCAGGAATGCCAAAGGGTAGATTCGTCAAGGCATTCCTGCACAGCCCTTAGAATGGATACTATTTCTCTTCACCAAAATTAACGGTATTCTCGACATTGTCCACATCATCAAAGACAGCCACGTTGCCGTTTGTTATCGTTACACGGAGGTCGGCACTATTAGGGCCGGCGATATTCACCGTCAGCTTATAATGATAATCCCGATAGATATTGTAATCGGTCACCAAGTCACCCCCAAGATAGAATTTATACTCTACATCGATCGGCGAAGAGTATGCTCCTCCACCCAAAGGATACTGATATTGCCCTCTTACCAATAGATAAGTGCATCCTTCCAAAGATCCGCCAGTCCCCGGCCCCATATCCTTCTTATTCTTCTCTTGCGCCGTGGTAGCTAAACCTGTACCCCGGATATTTTCCGCCATATAGAAAACTCCTTCTTTATCACCGAGTGTTATTCCTGATACAGGTATCTCCTCCGTATAGAAATTAGTAGATAAAGGACTTGAAATCGTTGGATATGTCGAGTCGTCATCATATAGCCGGGTTACTTTAGGTACATTTGACATAATAACCGGTTTCGTATCAATTAACTTAAAATTGCCAGAGGCCACTGAAGAGTTCACGGTCACGGTCACTTTCGCGAACGCCCTGTACATACGGGATAATACGACCAACCTCATGTCAGCCTCTGAGCTAGAGGGATCCTTCGTATAGTCGGTCGGTCCCGAAGATAGTATATTAGTACCTGTTGGAGAGCCATCTGATGAATAAATAATACTTTTCGTTTTAGCCATCAATTCTGTTACAGAAAGGGACGTAGGGATACCACCTTCTTTTACAAATAACTTGGCGGTAACCTCCGTCGCATTCATATCCTCCGCATTTACGATGATATAAAACTCACTAGTCTCGTTCTTGAAACGCATATCATCCTTCATTAATTGAATCAATAACTGGTCATAGGTAGTGCTACTACTTCCCGGCACAGCCGTTATGCTATTCCTATCGGCAAAGACAGCTTTCAACAACTCGGTTCCATCCTCTTTAAACTGTAAAATCCAGACGTTATATATATTAGTATCTCCCAATTTAAGAATTTCCGTTCCCGCTTTCGTCTCTACATCAATCGTACCCGGTACCCTTAACAGGAACTGGAAAGCACATTCCTCCCCTCCTTCGGATGTTGATGGTATCATTTCCTCATTACTACACGCCCCTAGCAGCAAGCATAGTATACAAAATAAACTTATTCTCATTTTCAGTTCCTCCTTATTCCCCTCCAACGGGATCCGTCACATTTTTTATTTCCGTGAATTCCAATATACCCAGAGTCAGTTCTGTCTCCTTAAAGTCACCAAAGAACTTCAAGGTAAATTCAAAGCTATAGGACATACCGGGCACGAAAGTCTTACGAGCGGTAGCATTGAATACAAAATGACCGGGCACAGATCCACCATTTCCATTTTTATCATAATCTACCGTTAAATCAATTACAAACTGTAATTCCGACCCGCTTAAAGGCAATACGATTTTACGTGGATCTGAGGTATGAGGCAGGCCTACAGCTACGGAATTATTGAAAGAGCTAAAATCCACTCCGTTGTTTTCATTCGCAACTCCATCCGAATACCATGCATTATCCCCTAGCCGATAAGTTCTTGAATCAGATAAGTTTTTCATCGTTATAAAGTTTACACGCAAGCCTTTTACAGTAACAGGAGATACACTAGCCGCTTTTACCGACACCTCTACTTGCGAGCAAAGCCGCGTGAATGGATTCGTCAAGGTAACCGACATCGTGTTTTGTCCCGCTTTCTGGGGCTGGACAGTTATATCGTTCATGAACGTATACATAAAATCTTGCCCATTTTGCACGGTCACCAGATTTCCATCACCCAATTCCGGCGCATTCTCCTCATTGTAGGAAGTGAAATAAAGGTTATATACACCCCGATACAAAAATAGGGCCTTGCCCGATTGGGCGGTGACCTTTCCATCCGCACCCACCACATAAGTACCTTCCGCCGAAGGAGTACCAGTTTCACCAGTCCCAGTCTTAGTACCGGTCTCAGTCTTAGTCTCCACCTTGAAAGCATAGACTTTAATCAACGCTTTATCATTCAAGGCTGAAACGGTCGCAGCCTTGGTTACGTTCGCTTGATAAAGATCGAACTCCAAGGCAACCTTATCACCTTCCCCTTCTTCCAAAAAAGATTCCTTTTGGCAACCCACCAACGTGACCAAAAGCCATAGACTTACAAAACTTAATACATATCTCATATCTCCTCCCTTCTTATTTAAATACCCACACTCGTATTCTGATCCGTACTATTTTGCCAATCGTATACGGTTACGCCCTCGAATGTACCTTCCATCTTATCAATACGTATCTTATAGACATAATGATAACCCGCCAACCATTTCACCCCGCTTTCGGAAGAAATAGAGGCAGTCTCAAACTCACGTTCCACCCCGTCTACATCCACTGTCAAACGGAACGACAATACTTGCTCGGCAGCGTCCATCGGGGCTACGAGACAAGATATGTTCGGTTGCGTCAACGAGGTTTCCAATATTTTCGAACCGGTCAACTCTATCGAGGATGTCCCCGCTAGGCCATTCAGACGCCCTAGTTCCTCCCCTGTCCCGTTCAATCGCATGTCCGCCTTACCGATTTGCAGACGTCCGGTGTTACTACGTATATCTATTTTTTTCAGCGTTAAGATCTCATCGCTGGCATTCGCAGACTTATAGATATAGAAACTCACCTTTGTCAAGGCATGGAACAATTGAAGGCTGATTATCTTTGAGGTTTTGGAAGCCTGAACCGGCTTAGCATAAAGGTAATCGATCTGTTTACCATCGAATGTATCCGCATCCCGGACCGTGACCTCGACAGAGTACACGCCGGAGGAGGCTGTTACGTTAATGGCCTTACCTTCTTCTTCCGTAGGATAATAAGCATACACATCCGTAGCGGTACTACCCAGCAGTGGCGCGGATTCACATCCCCATGTTACTCCGGATTTGGAATACACCGGATTCACCCATGTATCACTGGAGTTCTTCAAATACAATTTCACGTTATCCACAGAGGTAGTCACAGCCTTCGTAACAGCGTCGTCAGCCAAAGAGACCGATCGCAGCTCAAGGGTGGAACCTGCCTCCACCTCCGGTATCCCGTCTGACTGGCAAGCTCCCAACAGGGAACAGAGGGCCAATCCCCAACCTAGATTATATAAATTTCTCATATTCTTCATTCTTTATAGATTTTAAATGGATCAAGTGGCGCTAACAGGATTGTCGGGAACCGTTGTCTCCGTAAACCCCATTACTTCCACGGAAGTCAATATCAATTCATCGGATGACGTGAAGTTATATACATAGTTCTTACTAGCCCCAAATGTGTATGCCGGCTGAGTAAATGTTTGTTGTGTAGCCTCTGGACTTGAAGCACCGTCAAGCGTACGGGAAACGCTTAGCTTGAAACTCATACTCGCTCCCGGTCTTAAGATACAGACGAAAGTATGCTTATCGCTAGCTACGGTATTATCCCCTGTATGCAACATCTCGATCGTTTCAGAAGAAGAGGCACCAGTCCGGATGCCATTGCCTGCCAAGGTAGCCGTCACATTCTTATATTTTGTAGTAGCACCCCCTGATGAGGCATAATTAATTGAGATCGTGATCTTCGCCGCTACCGGCATAAAGGTAAAGTTTACCTTGTTGCTACTCAAGGTAACGTTAGAGCCGCCTTTCGCTTCCAGTTTATTGCTTTGCCAGAAATTCTCATAGGATTTCTGGTCTTGCAGAATAAAGGTGAAAGCTGCCGGATATGAGGCCGAGAATGAAGAAGCCGTAGATGATCCGGAAACCGTCAACGATTTTCCCGCCGTTTTCGGAATCCACCCGTTCGTGGCATCCTTTCGGTAAGTCACGGTCTGGCTCCCACCATTAATCTGTATCTCATCGTCCGTACTAAAGCTACTCTTATCATAGTTCGTAGCGTCGACCGCACGGGTAGACAGAGAAGAAACGATCTCCGCCGTCACCTCCAAGGGCTGTCCACCTTCCAGATCCACCTCTGAGGTACAGGCGGGGGCGAGCAATAGCAATAAGCCTCCGGACAGGTGGAGCATGGTTTGTCGTATGTTCCTAGTATAATGTATCATAATGCTATATAGTTGTTAAGTTAAATTTCCTCCAGCCATGATCTCATCCGTCCATTTGCCGATGGTACAACTTTCCGGGATCAGCATGTCGTTATGCAAGGTCAAATTATATGTATAGTGGTAACCGGTCCGCAAGGCACAACCCGTTAAGGTAGCCTTGTAGGTAACACCATCGCAAGTGAGAGAGACCGTTAGATCCGTAGCAGGGGTTCCCGCACTACCACCTACAGCCCTTAGGATACCACACCATTCATATTTCCGGGATGCATCGACCGGGTAAGGCCGATATAGCGTGATCGTCTGGTTCGTAGATACAGCCGTACGTATCCCCGCCGCCGCTACCAATACGGCATCATTGGCGATGGTAGTCTCACGGTTCACGGTAAACTTCAAGGTCAACTTCGAATTGACGTGCGTAAAGGGCTTGCCGCTCGACGTAAAGTCCAGCGTACCGTCGCTGGATGTGGCATCACCCGTTTTCAGCAGGTTACTGGCCAGATAAGCAGCGCTCGTGGTTTGAAACTGGTTGATGGCCGAGTAATCCGCCGGAAACTGCGCCGAATACGTAACGGCAGGCTCCAAGGTCACAGGCGAGGTTCCCACCACGGTCCATGCGGAAGTCCCGTCATACCGATAGCTGGCCGATTGGGAAGCCGCCGTCCCACTTGCCTTTTTTGTCCTTGTCACCTTTATCTGATCGCCGGAAAGGAAGGATGTCCTATCGAAACCATTATCCGAGCTAACCGCCTCGCCGCTTTTGGTAACAGGGCTGATCTCGGCAAGTACCGTCACCGGGATTCCCTCCGGAGCGGAAAGCCCCGTCTCTATCCCGTTCGTGCAACCGTAGAGAGCCAGCGCCATGTTCAAGGCTCCCATCCATGCTAAACTGAGGTTCATGTAATTCATATTCATATTTTTCTTTTTATGCCGTAATTAATAGCCGCCGGGCTTAACGTCTCCCGTTCCTGCTGAACCGCTCTCCATCCAAGGGACGATATTGGCGTTCACCGTAATCGCTCGGTTGGATAAGGTTATTTGTATTTTGTGGGTATGTCCTCTTTTCCAAGTGATCTGACTTAGGTTGGCGGATAACGTCCGGTCATCCGTAGTGCCATCCCGCTTGCCGACCACTACCGTAAGGGTCATGTCTGTCGATACCAAAGGAGCCACCAGCCCATAGCCTACCTCCACCGGAACACCCGCGGCACCGCAAAGTATGGCGGTGGTATTACTCGACGCATCGTTTTTAGGGGTAAAAGTGAGTTCGGCTACCTTTGTTCCTCCACCAAGCGCTCCATCCGCGATCTGCATCGTTCCCGTGCCGGTAGTGAACGCATTGGAGGATGTTTTCAACGTTATCTTCTTCACGTAATCATAGGTCGTATTCACGGAACGTCCCGTGGCGGATTGCATCGTGAAGGAAAGGCGGGCCAGCGCATGTTGCAAGTAGATTTCCGGCTGATAAGTACCGCTTGAGGGGGAACCGCCGGACGGCGTGGTATTGCTGGCCGTAATAGCGATAGCCTCTCCTACCGTGTTGCTGGCGGAACCGTACATATAATCGGTAGCGTCAGAATCCCATCCCTTGCCGCCATAGAAATTCTGGTGAGCGGGAAGGGTGGTCGCTATGGTATGCGTCGTGGTAGTCGTTGATTTTGTGAGGGTGGCGCTCGTCGGGCTATAGGCATAGATCCGGGCCTTTACACTCGATAAATTCACGGTGGGATCGCCTATCCAATCGTTTCCGCCGTTACCTACCGACTGATAGGTGAAGGTGGAAAGGCCAGCATCCCCCGCCGTACCAACCCCGCCATAGGGAGTATAGCCGTCCTCTGCTTTAGTAACGAAAAGTTTTACCGCGTTAATCCTTCCCTCACCCTCCGTCGTGGAGGTTCCGCTTATGATGGAGCGGGTCTCGACACCGCTCATGTGGAATACGGGTTGTAAGAATGCCCCTGTCGTGTCTTCCGGCAAGGAGTCGTCGGAGGAGCAGCCGGATAAGAGCGCCAGTATCGCCAACAGGCCTACACTGAGGTGTAGCGGACGTGCGTTTTTGTAAATATCCTGTATCATAGGTCGTATAGTTTTTTTAGATAGTCGTACTTGTATTGTCGGATGATTCATTCGTCCACCCTACCACATTGAAGCCGTCCAGCTTAAGGCCGGTACCGTGGATGGAGATGGTGTATGTATATTTATTTCCGGCGGACCATTCGCCACCGTCGGTAATGGTGTCTAGTTTCATTTCCTTGCCATCTACTACGACGGTCAAGGTAGCGGCGGTAACATTTGCAGTGCCGGAGGGGAATGGTACGCCGTAATTGATGAACTCGATTCCGTCTGTGGTAGCGGCAACGGTTACGCCGCCATTTACCGTGTACTCGTACTTTACCGGTGTACCCGCCTTCGCTCCGGTTAGGTTGCCGAGGGCTCCGTCCTTTAGGCTCATGGTGGTGGTACCATTCGTTTGTAGTGTCGGGATGGGGCGACTATAGGTTATTTTTGTCAGGTTGCAAGGACCGGCGTAGTCCGTGTGTTTCTTGAACTTTAGGCTTACCAAGCAAAAGGCATGCTTAAGGCCGAGGTTTATCTTCTCGCCTTTTGAATCGGAGGTTCTGTGGCCGTTATCGGCTATGGGTTGAGTTGTTCCAAAGGTTTTCGCGGTAGTGTTATAGGCTACGCCATACATATAATCGTTACCGGGAACTGTGAAATCCAAGGAGGAGGCATTCGTTACCGTATTCGAATAGGCTATGGCAGTGGCTCGTACCGGGATGGTATAGACCGGGGAAGAGGCATTTCCGGCCGCGGTTATCGTGGTGGCATCCGTGACTGGATAGCAAGAGTAGACTATAGCTTGCTGGGTGCTTAGCCAGATCGTTTGATCCTTACCGTTTATCGTAGCGGGTTTTAAGGAACCCTCTTGGAGGGTGTATTGGCCGTATGTACCTTGGGGGGATGTGCCGTAATGGTTTTCACTTGCCACGTTATTTACGGCGTATAGGCCGATAGCCGCTATATCGCTGGATGTGGCAGTGGCCTTGGTGAGGGCTACGCTGGCGATCTGCGGGGACAGGGCGACAGGGGTATCCGGATCAACCGGGGGTACGATGGGGTCTTCGCCATCCTCTCCGCCGCAGGCGAAAAGGGAAAGCGATACTGTTGTTAATAATAGGTATCTATACGGTTTCATATTTATCGTTGTTTATATTGTTCGTTTATTTGCCACCCGGTTTTATTATTACCACCCGGTCTGATTGTTACTACACAGATTTCGTGTTTTGTATTTCGTGTTTCGTGTTTTGTTGTAGAGACGGGGCACGCCCCGTCTCTACAACCCTAGACTGTAGGTTAATTAACTTTCAAATCATCATTGCCGGTTCCTGTGCCCCAAGCGGCTACGGTTACGGTGCCTATGGATAATTCCTTACCGCTAAGTTTTACAGTATAGATGTTTTCTTTCCCCTGCTCCCAAGTAACTCCTGTCCCACTATCGGCTAACGCAACCTCATAATCCGCTCCATCAATCGTAAAGATGGCTTTGGTATTATTTAGGGCTTTGCTAGTTATCGGCAAAGCCAAGATGCTAAATCGGGATGAAGCATTTTTTGTAGCTGTCTCATCGGTTAAGCCTCCAGAACCTTGTACCTTTAGCGTATAGTTAGAGGAAAAATCCCGGACGTAAGTCGCAGCACTAGTTGTATTGGCGTGAACCGTCAAGACTCCCGTATTAATATTCATCGTCGCTATCGCATCGGAACCTGTATTAGCTTGATTAGGTACATCCTTCAACTGTATCTTCGATAGCACACCTTTATTCTTATAAGTTCCATCATTGTAAATGCGGAAACTAACCAAAGTCAAGGCATGCTTCATGGTTAGATCAACAGAGGCATCTATAGAGGTTTCCTTTTTCGTGTTGCTGGCAGTTATCCAATTCGTCTCAGAGCTACCTTGGTCCGCCCACATATAATCGATTTCACCTTTCGCTGAATTAATCTTTGCCTTATTGGTATTTGTCGTTTCAGAGTTGTCTATTAATGTCGAGGGATAATCCCTATGCGCATCATCAGTCGTTCCAGCAAAGACCGTTACTGGGATTGTGGAGTTATCCGTAGCGGTATTATCAGATAATACTAGAGCTGTGGTTGTGGCTAACTCTTGATTTGTTCCGGGCTGATAAGCCGGATAATAAGCGTATATCTTTGCCACTTCGGAGGTCAGATAGATCTTTTTATCTCCGCTTTTCCAACCTGCGGTTCCTGTCGTCGAATAAGTATATAATGCGTAATTATTGCTTTTCGCATTCGTATAAGGATCTTCACCCGATACGACTGTCCCCTTTAAGCGTGCGTACACCGCTACGCTTTTCATGACATCATCTTTACTAGCGTCAGCTTGGGTACCCAAATTTATCACGCTTTTCGTAAGCGTCACCCCCGCCGTAATCCCCAGCTCTACGGCATCCGGCTGGTTGGAAGGGAGGATGGAGGGGATATTGTCCTCGTTGCTACAGGCAGCCAAGAAGAAGGGAGAAAGAAAGAGTAGTTTATAGTTTATCTGTTTTCTCATGATTACTTTTTTTGATTCGTTCTATTAATTGTTCAATTCGTTTAGTCAGTCAGTGGATCAAGTCTAGGTTACCATCGACATACGAGGGAGTCCATTCGGCTACCTCCACGGAGGAGATACCTAAAGAGGCATCGTAGATATCCAACGTGATCACGTGAGAGAAACCGGGCTTGAAATTATCCTCAGATATTTCATCACCCATCTTCACGGATACGTCGGTAAAGGTACCGATCGAAGTCTCGACCGTTATTTTCACATTGCCCGGATCGGGTGTAGGCGGCAGATACAGGCAACCCAGATCGATGGGACCGGCATTTGATGCCCCTACCGTGGCGTTGCCGGCAGGCTCGAGGATCACTTCCGAGGAACCGGAGAAGACAGCCTCGCCCGTAGCCAGCGGAACATTTACCGCCGTAGGTATGCTTTTCACGATAATCTTGTTCACCTTCACCTCCAGGCCTCCGGCATCATGCTTCTTTGCCCTGAATACCAGCTGGGTAAGCAGGTGGGCGTAATTCAATGAGCGATTCGCCTCGACCCCGGCGACGGTATTGCCCGTAAAACGGTTACCATCCCACTTATTACCCGCCAAGGGGCCGGCGTACATCAAGTCCATATGCCCGTCAAGGGTATAACTTACGGTACCCTCGGCGGCATCGTACGAGTTATCGCCCGCCACGGGAGATACGCCGACCAGATATACGTTCACTCCCATGCGGGGATAATGGTGCTTACGAGAGGCATCCCATGAGATACTCCCGCCTACCGCCACATCAGCCGTCCGCTCTACCCATTCCTCGTAGAATACGGCATCGGCCCAACTTGTGGTCACGTCGGATACGGGGGTGGAGAAACGATCGGCAAGACTCGTATAGTCGGGAACACCTGTGATGGCGTCGAGACGGGTCACGCAAAAGAGGTTGGTCTTGAACGCCTTCGCCTCTCCCACTTCCGCTTTCGTGCTTATGGACGTGTCCGGGTACGTCGCCCGAAGCTCGATCGGAGGATCGGCGGAAGGTATCTCACCTCCCGCCTCACCATTGTCCGAGCAAGCGGCCAACGATCCCATGACTATCATCGACAATATGTATATAGAGAGTTGTCTCATGATGGTTGAGGGATATTTAGGATTATTTCAAGTCAACGGTTCCGCCGTTACCCTGTTTCCATTCGTTGACAGTGGCTTTCACTTCCAGTGCCTTCACATTATCTCCTGTAGGTTTGTCTGGCTCGGTAATGTTCAACGTAACCGTATGGGCATAGCCTTCTTGGGCATTCAACTTTTCACCTGCATTCTTTGAGTCCATCACCGGGACATTCAAGAAGGTACGATCCGTACCGCCTACGTTGATCGTTACGTTCAGCTTGATATCATTAGACGGAGCGACCATTACCGCCGGGCTAATCGTAGAAGCTGTCGTGGAAAGGGTGGTTGTCGTGATATTGGGAACAGAGAAATCGGAGGCAGTAGCCCAATTCACGTCACCATTTGTCAAGTTTACGGATTGGGGCAATTGCGTGCCCAAAATCTTGATGCTCTTGATGGAGACGTTCTTTCCTTCCCATTCTCCCTTACCACCAGCTACGCTTGTGTAACTAGCGGCGAAAACCAATTGGGTGGTCTTGTGGGAAAACGTCAACTTACATCCCTCCTGACTTGGTAACGCTGCTGTTCCGGCATCTTGATCCGCACCGATCGTCATGACATCCTGCAATCCGTCTACCTTGCCGAAAACCACTTTTGAGGACTCGATTGTTCCGGAAGGAACGACCGCCGTAATATGGGAGTTTTTGGGACTCACTTCCGTATTATCATAATACAAGGTGGGAGTCAAGGTAATATCCGTCTCTTTCCCAGCCGTAAATACAGCGCCGGCTACGTTGGCACGTGTTTCCAATGCCTTTGTAGTTTCATTGATCACATTCTTGTAAACCGGATTAAAGCTACCCCAATCATGCTCGTGTCCGGAAGTCACGTCCACCATCACCACGATACCTTCCACCTGCGATCCATTCGTGATCGGGGCTTTAGTCGTGAGACCTTCCACGCTTTGTGTCAATTTGATCGCTACCGGAGCGTTCGCCGTACCCAAATCGGGAGTGATCACATCCTTGTCGTTCGAGCAGCTTGCCGCTAACAGGGCCACAGCCGCCATTGTCAAAATCTTTTTCATTTGTCTTGTAATTTTAAAGTATTAATAAAAAATATGAATTAAATAATCTGGTCTATAAATCGGCGTTGCCGCCATTGCCCGGTTTCCACGGGGTGACGGTTGCCGTTATCTTTACTTGGTACTCCTCGAAGGGATCCGGCTCCTTGGGTTCCTCGGGAGTATCGGGATCGTCCGGTTCCTCCGGATCAACGGGTATCTCAAGCGAGATCTCGATATCGTAAGCCCCTCCACTCTCGTTGCCCTCGCCGCCGAACGAGACGGGGAGATCCTTGAAATCCTGCCCGGAGGCGGGATCACCTTCCAGCGCGAGCGTCATGTCAAGCGTCAAGGAGGCCTTGGGCTGCACCAGCACGAATCCGGGGAGCGTCACTACGCCATCCACCACGGGGATACCATTCCCGTCATCGGAAGAATAGATGATCACCGAGCTGGTCTCCCCGACCGGGACCACCTCTCCATCCGACAAGGACACCTTAGCTACCGAGGCTAGCCCGTTCAGCTTGACGGCATGTACGCTATACCCGTCCGGCGCTCCCTTGACACGTAGGCGGAAGCTGAGTTGCGTCAGCAGGTGCTTATGGATCAAGGGCGTTTCCGTAGCGTCGAAACGGCGGGACAGGGAGCCGCTCCGCTCATCGGTCAGCATCAAGTCTTCCTGCCCCGTCAGCTCGTACCGTACCTCGCCGTTCACGTGGGGGGCGGCGGGGTGATAGCTGCGGATGAAAAGCGCGGAGCCGTCCGTGGGATAGTAGCGCTCCGGGTCCAAGAGGATATCGCCCTCCGTGGCCGTCCCCGTCCAATGCTCCGTGTAATCGCCGGCGGAAGTGCCTACGGCGATGGATACGGGCGTGGAGTCGAAAACGTCCACGGCGGCACGGGTCTGGATGCCGGTGTAAAGGCGGATCGGGACGGCGGGGCTTACCTTCAAGGAGAGATCCAGCGTATCACGGCCCGAGGACATGGCCTCATGCAGGCTCGCGGTCAGGTTCTCCTTGTAGCTGAAACGCTCGCCGCCGGCGGTCTCGAACGAGAGCGTGCAGACGTTGCTCCGGTCCGAGCCGTCCAGCGTCACCGTACCCAAGATACCCGCCACGGCTTGGTAAACGCCCGCCACGCCCGCAGCCGAGGCACGGAAATCAAGGTCGAGCACACCCACTCCTGTCGCTATCCGGTCGGACAGGCGCACCGACGAGGCTATCCCGTCCAAACGGCCCTCCACCTTCGCCCCGCCGAAGCCTTTCCCCGCGTCGATGGTAAGGCGCAAGATCCGGCGGATATCCTTGGGGGTCGATGAGATCGCGGTCTCATCGCCATCGGTCACCTTAATCCCCGTCACGCTCTCCACGTAAAGAGGGCTATCCAGCGATACCAGCAGGCTGTCGCTTCCCGAGGGAAGGGCGGCGGCATAGGCTTTCCCCAGATTCTCCGTATCGCCCAACCGGACCTCGGCGGGGTCGGCGCCGGCGACCAGCAGGGCGTACTCCCCCACCACGAGCCGCTCGCTCCACGACCACGTAGACGGCGTTCCGGCGGGCTCTTCCTTCCCCGCCACGCGGGAACCATCCGCCTTATAAGCGAAAACGGCCAAGGGAGTATCGCCCGTATGTCGCACGGATACCCGCAACAATCCCTCGCCGGAGCCGGGAACGGGTGGTTCCGGATCGTCCTTACCGCAAGCTCCCAAGACGAGGAAGCCGAGTAATAAAAAAGCTGTTTTTTCCGATAAATGTCTTAATCTCATATACTAGTTTATCTATAGTTTTTCCTTTCCCTCTGTACGGGCCGGTTCCCTGCCGTCGGGGAGGGTGTCTCCCTAGCGTTAGGGATGACGCCTCCCCAGCGTTAGGGACGATGCCTCCCTAGTGTTAGGGATGATGTCTCCCCTGTGCTAGGTATGATACCTCCCCCGGATCAAATCTCATCCGGGCTCTCGGAGTCGCCTCCCCCGGCGCCCACGGTGAGCGGCAGCTTGTACTCGATCGTGCGGGGAGACTTGAGCAAGGTAACGCCTTTCGAGAACTGCGTCACGATGCGCAGCCTGTACTTGCCGTCGGTCAAGGCCGGTACGCGGGCGATGATACGGCTGGGGTCGTTTTGCGTGAGGCGGCGGGTCACGGGCGTAACCTTCTCGCCGTCTTCCGACACGAAAAAGATACCTACCGAGCTATCCGCCCCGTTAATACGGATACGGTCGCCCTCGATCAGTATGTCCTCGTTCGGGGTGATAGAGCCGTTGGACAATCCCGTGAAGGTATCGGTCACCATGCCGATGCGCCCCACCTCGGACTTGGCTCCTAGAACCTCGACGCCCACCTTGCTCAACGCGTCACGCATCTCGGCGGAGGGCACGATATCGAGCGTCAGCTTATGGATAGCGGGATCGAACTTCGCCGTCTCGCCTCCCCAAGGGCCCGTGATACGAGGCGTGTACTGGCACACCTCGGTGAGTAGGCTGTAGCCCATCATGAGGTGCTCCCGCACGATGCGGTCGCGTTGCTTGATAATGGACAGCAAGGTGTCATACTTGATCTCGGAACCTTCCTTGATGATGGCGTTGGCTATATTCTCGTTGTGCAGGGTGTCTTTTTGTGTCAATACCTCCGCTACGTAGTCGTTGTCGTCATCCTTGGTTAACAAATTCGGCCGAAGCCATACTTTCCAGTAATACTCGTTTGCCATGATTGGTTTGTTTTTAAGTTGTTTATAATTCGTAATGTGTGATCTTATTTGTTTGTATTCTTTACATGTCAGTTTGCTTGCACGCAACGGACGGCGAAACCGTAAGCCTTACCACTCACGGTCGCTGAAGGGGTCGTGGCCAAGTTGTATTTAAATTCAATGTACCAGCCATATTCATTATAATAATTTTTTCGTGAGTTCGCCCCGAATAAGGAAAAACTTGGAGCTAGTTCTCCATTAAACGAACAGGGGGTTCCATCAATATTACGCTCGGGGTCCCTTAAAAGACCGGTACTTATTTCACGCATCCTGAAAAAGGGGAACCACGCATAATCCCCTTGCGGTGTCTCATATTTTATTCCATTCATGATATGGAAGGAATTCTTGTTGACAGCGATCCCTGTCGTTTTCCAGTCGGAGTTTACTAACATTTGAAACTTGTTAGTACCCCACGAAAAACCACTCCAGATATTTTTCATTGCCGTATCATCGAAATCCGGGACTCTCCATCCGGCCGGGCATGGATCGTACAGGGCCTTCGCCGTAGGTCCCCACGAGCCATCGGCCGCCTTATAGCCTATATGGAATTTTGATGGATTCCGGATCGTATTCTCCAAACTGTTACTATTCACCTTTTCAAGATCAATAATCTCCCCATCCCCGTTAAACATTAATCCCTTGTCATCCCTTCCGCCATCGGCGGAGCCTGGCATCGGGTCTTTACGACCCCATTGATAAATGTTGCCGTAAGCACGGGCGGATTCCAAGGGGTTTGTCGTAGACCACGTATTGCGAAGGGCTCCCAAATTGCGATCCATGATTACCTTGCCGAAGAAAGCTCCGGACGTGGCATCAGTCCATGCGTCTCCGGCGTACGTATGTACCGTGCCCCCGGCGCTAGCGCTCTTGGCCGTCCGGATAGCCTCTTCCCTGTTCGCCGCCGTGATCGTTCCCGACAGGCGTGCCGGCACGTAATCCGTGATCCATAGATGCCAGCTCCAGAGGATCGTGGCACCATCCGCAGCGTACGCCGCGATCACTGCGTTGCCGCCTTGCGTGACCGGCACCCTCACGTGGACAAGGGCATTTGCCCTATCGCCGATATTCGTATAGTTCACCAGATTCTGATGGTTATAGCTACCCGCCTCATTGCTGACGGCGTAACCCATCACCAAATCACCCGAGGTTCCGGCGTCCTTGCTCTGCCACAAGACACGGACGCTACCGATCGTCTTATCGGACAGGTAGGTGTTGTCGCCACCCGAACCCGCCTCGTGCTTATAGGGGTTGAAGCAGATGTTCGTACCGGGACGCATCATGAAGCAGTTCGATGTCTGGACAAGGTTCGTGCTGATCACAGGAGTCTGGTCCAGCAATTGGATACGGGGATCGCCGCGGTAGTCGGTGTTCCGGATATTTATCGTATAGTTGTAGTTCGTGCTCTCCAAAAGGTTGAAATCCGACACGTCGTTCCCTCCCAGATAGGCCCGGTAGTACATACGTTCCAACCCGTCTTTGCTGTCCACCACGAGCTCCATATACGTAGCAGAGGCATGAGCGTACTCTTTCGTGCGGTAATACTCGGAGGTCACGCTACGAGACTTGCCTTTCGCGTTGGCGGGCATCCAAGTGGTTAACGAGCCTTCGTTTGCGGCATCGACACCTTTCAAGCGGTACAAGTCCTTGTATTCCACCGTGGAGATCGGGTAAAGATCGCCCTCGAAGCGAGAGTCGGTCTCCGTCGGGGACATAAGATAATAGACAGTGGGCACTTGGCAGAGTTTTACCTCCTTCAAGGTATAGTCGGTACGCAATCCCTCGGCGAACTTCCAGTTCACCGTGAGACGCACGGCGAGGCGCTTCAAAAGGATACGGGCATCGCTACCATCCGCGCTTTGGATGACGATCTTGCCCTCATTCGTCACGTTCACGTTCTTCAAGAGGATGAAGTAAGGCATGGCGTTGATGTCGTTGGTGCCACCATCCCCTATCCCATTGATGGTGGAGGCATCGGCAAGCCTTCCTTGAAGGTCGCTCCAGCTAGGGCTGCCGGAAAATTCGGATATGGCGTTCGAGGAGCCACGGGCCACGATGATAAGCTGGCAGTTCTCGCAAGCAACCAAGTCTACGGTCAATGTTGAGCCAGTGGCTTGGCTGACTGTAGGGGTTAGCTTCTTGAAATTCCTGTTGGAATCATACTGCAAGATCTGCAAGTTATGGAGTTGGTCCGGCTTGGCACTGGCCAAGGCATCCGCCTTTGTCCGGACAGCGGCAGGCACCAGACGAACGTCGAAGGCCCCGTTATTCCTCGCCCCTACGCTCTTCGTCCCGGATGATCCGGCATTCAGTGACGCCGCATCCACCTCGTCGGCGATACCCACGCACAAGGATACCTCCACCGTCTTGCCTCCACCTGTAGACGGGCAGGGTGAATCGAGACGATCCTCACAACTTGACATTCCTAACATCGATACTATTGACATCATCATCAATACTGCTTTTTGTAATTTTACACCTATTTCCTCCATAACTGCACGTGCTTTTTCACTACTACATTTCACATTTTTTTACTTGAATCACGCTGTCTCTTTCTTACGCAGAAAGAGACAACAGGAGAATAAACGCTCCTATCCACTGTTTTTCAAGCCCTTGGAAATGTTAATAGGACAAAGCACGTCACGCTTGACGGCTCGCTATTGTTTGTCTTTTTTAATTTTGACAAAAGATTTAAGCACTCACCTTGCCTTTATCAGCAATTTGAGCTACTTTTACGTCCGAAAACGGATATTTATCCGTCATTCTGAAAGTTGTCTCTTTCTGCGTAAGAAAGGGACAACTTTTTTTCTCTCACACCTTCATTCTCAATATCTTCCATTTTCTTTCCTTTTTTACATTTTCATTCATTTCGCTTTTTGTCTCTTTACAAATCACTACTCATTTAACATTTCGGACTTACTGTCCGGAAAGGCACGCACGAAACCGCACGATACCCGACGGGGGTACCGTGTAACTTCACGCACGCGACAACAATTATATCATCGCATGACGGGATTAATAAGGATAAAAAGTGTTATTTTACTCGGTGGTCTTCACCCACACACGTTTGCCATCGAACGTGATCGCCATTTTGAGAATGTCTCGCACCCCAGCCGCATGGAGCGTAGCGGCGTATTGCTTCTTCTCGATCTGCGCCAAGGCGGAATCAAGCACCTTGTCCACGGACTCGTCAAACATGGGGTCGTACACTTTCAACTCCATGATAAAACCCCTGCCACCAAGGTCACGGGGACGAAGAAGGATGTCGTAACGGCCCAAACCCGACTCACGGTTACTGCTCACCTCGTACGCACCGTGACTTACCAGCATTCCCAACAAGAACGCCTGATAGACCTTTTCCGGCTCACGCCCGTTCGTGTCGTAATAGGAGAGCGTATTCACGACGAAGTCATTCAATAGCCGCTGGAAGATATTCATCTCGTTCTCGTCCAAAGCCTGCAGCATCATCTCCAAGCGGTCGTTCTTCACGGGGCCGTCGTTGATCCAGCCCCGGATGATCGTAGAAAAAACCGTGGAAACCTCCGTGTTCGGCACCCCCAAGGTGTACGACATCAAGTGATCCGGGGTCATTCTCCCCTCCGACGCTTTCAGATAGCCGCTGAACAGCATGAAAGACCAGATGTTGGACGCACTAGACAACAAGTCCGGGAAAGCCAGCTTGTCGTTGATCACGCTACACAGGCTACCGCCTTGGACTAGCGTCTCGATCCCCTTCCGTACTTGGGAGGGGCCCTCCGCTATCAAATGACGAAGCAACACGTCGGAGCCTGTGTTCACCCAGTAAGGGGCAAAGACACCACCTTTATTTATATAGTTCAATACAGACCATGGATTATAGACCACCTCATTCCCGAACAGATAACCGTTATACCAGTGCTTGACCTCTGACTTCTGATCACCCAACGAGTATGAGTCGAGCAGCGTGTCGACATCCACTTGCGTGAAGCCAAACGCCGTACTCATCGGACGATCCAGCAAGGTATCCACGTCGATATTGTTCAGCCCGCTAAAGATCGACTCCTTGCTTACACGGAGGATACCCGTGATAACACCACGGAAGATGGACGTATTGTCCTTGAAAACCATCGACATGAAGTTGCGCATGAAGACGATCATCCGATCATAAAAGCCCTTGTCGAAAGCCACATGGATCGGAGTATCATACTCATCGAGCAATACCAGAGGGGGCATGCCCCAATGGAGCGTCAACAGCTCGGATAGCAAGCTGATGGAACCCTCTAATTGTCCCCGGGAAGCCTTGCCCTCATAAAGTGCCATAAAGTCATCCAAGTAATTAGGCCGCATCTTAGGAGAATCGAGCAAGTAAGCATGGCGAGTAAACTCGTTTTTCAACTCATAGCCTATTCTGACCAACGTGTCCTCGAACGTATCCGCCTTGCAGTCCTTCAACGTCAACATGATCACAGGGTATTGACCTTGATGCCTGTCAAAACCCTTCCACTCCCGGATACGCTTGCCGTCGAACAACGGGCGGAACACGTTACCATCCGTCTTTTCGAAGAAGTACCGCAGCATCGAAAGGTTCAGCGTCTTGCCGAAGCGACGCGGACGGGGCAACAACGTGATCTTGCTACCATTCTCCAGAAGCTCACGGATAAAGTCTGTCTTATCCACATAATAAAAACCTTCATCTATCAATTCCTTGTAATCGCTGATGCCGATCGGTATTCTTCTCGTCTCCATAAGTATCACTATTTTGAGTTGTGAATACAAATATAACAATTTATATGACAACAGCGATTATCACTTTTCCTTATTAATCTCATCATGTCAAAGAACTCGTTTTTCGTTATCTTCTCAATTCGCCCGTTCTTGGATGCAACGAACCGAATGAGCATCCGTTTGGTTCCAGGTCTTCCGTATATTATTCGCGCTACTCCCTGTCGGTCTATCAAACGGATACCCCCCGTAATTCACCGAAAAGGCATAAGCCTGCGCGGTATTAGTAGCATCTATTTCCCGGCACCATATATTTGTCATCCAACCTATATACATAAATTGGGTCTCAAACCGTTGATATCCATTGAAGCGAAAATAGGTGGTATTACCGTTCCCATTACCCTCGTAATACAATACCGCTCCGCCGTCATTTAACACAGAGGCCCCGTTTTTTATATTAATCGATATATTATCCTTTTGCCCAGTACTTTCCTCATAACCATCCTGTGTAAAAAAAGACTTGAAGTTCTTGTATGAGGCAACTCTCCATCCTACCGGACAAGGGTCATGTTCATTTTTCTGAGATAATTCCGATTGCCAGCGTGCTCCACTAAATGAGTTCCAATTTGAATGGAACCTTGTAGGATCCTTGTAAGCAACGGAATAATTCTTACTTCCCGACGTACTATAAGATCTTTGGTAAAAAGAGAATCCATCCGGTTTATATAAATTCAACATTCCCAAGGTCGGCTCTGTCCCGGATACAATTATCACATTCTTGGCTACATCCGAATAACTGCTGGGGAAAGGATCTTTTCTTCCCCATTGGTAATGGAAACCGTTGGCACTCGATCTTTCCTCCTCGGTATCAGGAACCTCCGTATAACCGGCGTTCGCTCCCAGATTACGATCCATCATAGGATATTGATCATCGCAACGATACGTATATTTTTGTTTTCTTTTATTTGCCGGTGTAAATACGCTTGTATTCCCCGTAATATCCGGGTTATAGTCCGTCACCCATATGTGCCAGCTCCAAAGGATATTACCCGTGCCGTTATCCCCATCGTAAGCCGCTATCACACCGCTACCTCCCCTTGTGTTCGGGGCTACACGGCAATAGATTCGGGCGTTGTCCAGACTCGTACCATTCTTTAAGTCCACAATATTTGTCTGGTCATCCTCAGGTTTGCCGGGAACGTATGTATTGACAATTCCTAAAACCGGATCACCTAGATCGCCATACTCCAACGTCTGCCAAAGTACCTTTACGGATTTGATGGGGGTATTGATCGTTCCGCCGCTTACATTACACCAGTCCGCCGCTTGCATCACGGTATTCTCCACAGTCGCACCGTTCACGTGATATTTATAAGGGTTGAAGCAAAAAGCGCCACCCGGTACCACCATAAAGCAGTTTGCCGTAGGGACAAAATTGTTGTTATTCTCGGAGGCCAAGATGGGGTCGATAATCGTGATACGTTTATCGTTTACAGGGAGAGACGTGTGCGACATTGTAACTTTGTATGTATAATTCGTATTCTCCTTTAAGTCGAAATTCTGGCTTGAGGTACCTCCCAGATAGACACGGTAGCTGAGTTTCTGCTTGCCGTTTTTAGTATTTTGAGTCACGAAGGTGGCATATGCGCTACCTTTCGGGGCATTCTCCTTCGTGCGGTAATAACTGGAGGTAGCGTTGGAATTATTACCTCTTACCACCGTGGGAATCCAGCAGGAATAGCTTCCTGCATCCTTGATGGACGATTCCGGTAGCTGGATAGTCCGATATTTATCCTGTAAAGAAGGATAACTACCATTATTGTCTGGCGTAGGGATCAATTTATAACCGAAAGGAATAGATTGAAGAAGGATTTGACTCATCTTATAATACTGGCTTGCATATTGATTTTCCCAAGCTAACATAAGACGGGTGGCCATACGGCGCAAAAGGACACGGACATCCGTACCGTCGGGACTTTGGATTTTGTAGGTACTACCATCGTTCACGACCCTCACTTTCGGGAGGTGCAAGATATAGGGCATGCTATTGATTACGCTCTTATTTGTCGCATACGCCTCCGAGGTTATGTTTTCGATCGTGGATGCGCTGACCTCCATGCCCTGTACACCGGAAAGGCTTTTATCTTTAAGAGTACCAACCGTATAAGCAGAGCCGTTATACCCCCGGGCGATGATCACGAGCAGGCACTCATCTTGAGCGGACAAGGTGAAGGTGAACGATTCGCCTATTCCCTTATCGCCTATTACACCAGAGTTAGTATTTAAGCAATTGCCATTTCCATCGTATTGCCAAACCTCCAGACCATAGAGCTTATCGGGCTTTGCCGTGGACAATGGATCGTTCGGTAGCGTAACCGCTTTCGTAGTCTTCGTGGAAACCAAGCGGACATCAAGGCCCGTGCCGCCTGCGGATTTCGTATCCACCGGAGCCGATTCCAGCCCTGCACCCTCTTCCTCGTCCGCCAAACCTACGCAGAGCGATACCTCCACCTGCTCACCCTCGCTTACCGAAGGGCGGGGCCTATCCAAGCGGTCCTCGCAACTTACCATATGTACCATCGACAATAATGTTACCATCATTCCTATTTCTCTCAATTTTGAACCTATGACCTTCATCTTTTACGTGCTTTTAGGACTACATCATTTACACTATTTAACTCAAAAACGGTTGTCTCTTTCTTACACAGAAAGAGACAAGAGTGTCCCTTTTTACGAAAGAGCACTGTTTTTCAAGCTGTTGCAAATATTAATTTCATCAACATGTTCCGCAGAGCGGGCATAGGCATTGTATACCTTCTTTTATTTTGGCAAAAGAATCATTGATTTTCTTGCCTTTCTCGGCTACTTACGCTACCTTAGCGCCCGAAAACGGATAAATAGCCGACATTTAGTAATCTGTCTCTTTCTGTGTAAGAAAGAGACATTTTTTTTGCACCCTATTCCTTTATTCTCAATATCTTCCATCTTTCATCGTTATCTTTCATTTCCATTCATTTCCTCATTTGTCTCTTTACAAAACACCACACATTTAACACTTCGAACGTTTCATACAAAACGGAATGCACGAGGTCGCACGATTCCTGACGGGGGAACCGTGTATGCGGACTACATCTCTATAGCAAGTTAGTTCACTTTAAAAGAGTGGATTTGAATGAAAAAAATTCATAACTATGAATGAAGAAAAACATAGTTATGAATTGGAAATTTCATAGTTATGATTTTTCAGTATCAAAATAGGCAAGTAATTCTTCTATTGTTTGGGTGGTATAAGTATCGCCGGAAGTCTCATGGATGATAAAGCGGGTGGTCTTTAAGTCGCCAGTCTCAATCCAGATATTCGATTCCACTTCCCAGTTCGCCAAAATTCCGTTTCGCTGGAGCGCTTTACGCACCATGGCATATTTCTGACCATGCCCGACAAGACGAACCTGCCGGGAGAACTGATTGTCTATACGGAATAATCCGGTATCCTTATCAAAAACAATCCCTTTCCGGGCGAAGAAATTGCTTAGGTGACCACTCAACGCCAAATCCTCGGGAGTACCGGTAGAGATACCATTCGCTTTGTCCATCAACCAGATCTTATCCGATATCTGGAGAGCCAGCTCCAAATCGTGAGTGGACATAAATATTGTCTTATTCGTTTTTCGGGTCAGGTGATGGAGCAATTGCATGATCTCCACCTTGCTGGGGAAATCAAGGAATGCGGTAGGCTCATCCAAATAAATAACCGGAGTCTCCTGAGCGAGCGCCTTAGCGATCATCACTTTCTGGCGTTCTCCATCCGATAACGTATGAACCATGCGAGAGGCTAATTCCTCGATACGGACAAGGGCGATGGATTCGTCCACGATCCGCTTATCATCCTTGCTCAACTTGCCCCAGAAACCGGTATACGGGCTACGTCCCATTCCGACCAATTCCCGTACCAACATATTCCGGATCTCACATTTATCGGTCAATACGACACCGATCGTGGTGCTCAATTCCTTATCGGAATAAGTATCTATATCTTTTCCTAGAACTAATATTTCTCCATCTAATTTAGGTTGGAAAGCCGATAACGTGCGCAATAAAGTAGACTTCCCCACCCCGTTAGCACCCAGCAAACAGGTTAATTCACCACTATAGATCGTAGAGTGTATACCTTTAGCTACCAGCTTTGTACTACTCTTAGAATGGTAACCGATCGAAAGTCCGTTAATATGATTCGTCTCTTGTTTCATCTTACTCGTTCAATTCATTCTTACGTTTTCTAAATAATACCGAAGCCACTACAGGAGCACCTACTAAAGCGGTTACCGAGTTGACAGGCAACGCTCCCTCGAACCCCGGCATACGGGCGATCAAATTACAGATCAACGCCAACGCCGCACCGGCGAATAAGACCGCAGGCATTAAAATCCGATGGTCGGAAGTCTGGAATATGGCCCGGCATAAATGCGGAACGGCTAGCCCCAAGAAGATAATAGGTCCGCAATAAGCCGTGACAATCGCCGTAAGGACCCCAGCCGAGGTGATAACCAGCAAACGGGCCCGCTTGATATTAAGTCCCAAATTGCGTGCGTAGCTATCCCCAAGAAGCATCAAGTTCATGGTTTTGATAAGCAGGAACGAGAGAGGGATCAAGATGGTCATAAGAATCACGAACAACATCATCTGATTACCGGATACACGAGCGAAACTCCCCAATCCCCAAATCACGTATGCACGGATATCCTCCTCGACACTAAAGAATTTAAGTACACCGATCACGGCGTTCGCCACGTAACCGATCATCACACCGATAATCAACAACGTGACATTTCCTTTTACCTTTTGGGAAACATATACAATCAACGCCATCACGGATAAGGAACCGATCACGGCCGCTATCGATAAGGCGATCTCCCCCATAAAACCAAGTTTACTCAAGGCAACACCCCCTAAACTACCGCTTAACAACACCACGAAAGCGACACCCATGCTCGCTCCCGAACTGATACCTAAGACCGAAGGTCCGGCCAATGGATTACGGAAAACGGTTTGCATCTGTAAGCCGCTGATAGATAAGCCGGCCCCCGCTACCAACGCCGTCAATGCCTGTGGTAGCCGGGATTTCCAGATAATATTCTGCCATGTAATAGGCTCATTTCCTGAATTCCAGATAATATGCCAAACCGATTGAAGAGGAATAGAGACTGACCCCAACACCAAATTCAAAAAGATTAGAACAAAAATAGCTGTGACAATCGCCAGCATCCATAGGGTATTTGAATGTCTCATCAGTGTTCCTTATTTAAGTCGAGAATAATAGACCGGCTCATGATCCGGTAATAAATCCGGATGAAAGATATGAAGCAAATCCGCTAGGACGATCTCCGGTTCTGTCGGCATACTCTCATAAAACGGCGTGTTCTTCATATTACAATAGATAATCCCTTTCTCCCGGAACGCACGGAAATCCGCATAACGAGGATCTTGCTCTTTCAATGCCTCATAGCTAAACGTTCCCGGGAAACTATTCACGATACGCCAGTAATCAGCATCGTCCGCTTGGTTATAGACCGTCTCGAAGTCTAATGTAACACCACCGGATCGCTCATCGTCTTTCAAGAAATAATCAGCGCCGGCATCCTTGAAAAGCTGTGCCAAGAAACTCTTTCCTCCTACGGCATACCAGTTTCCACCCCGTAACTCGCCACTAAAAACGATCGGACGTTTTTTAACCTTGCCATCCGCCGTAAGTTCCTTTAATTCATTATACCTCTTCTCAATGGCGGCAAAACGCTCATTGCCCTCTTTCTCTACCCCTAACAACAAGCCTATGAACTTGATCCATTCAGCTTGTCCCAATGGCGTAGTCTCCTTATAACCCAAATGGGGAATCAAGGGGATACCCACGTCTTTCAGCGTCTCATAGCCTCCCCGCTTGAATGGCGATACAAGGATCAAATCAGGATTCATACTCATGATAACCTCGTTATCGAAATTTCCCTCTATACCGATCTTTGCGGTTTTACCTTCTTTCAGGCGTTCGTTCATCTCTTTATTGAACAAATGCCGTGTACTGGTAATCCCAACGACCTTATCCAAGGCACCCAATTTAATAAAATTCGATAATTGCAGGGAAGTCATACAGATAACGCTTCGGATAGGAAGCTCTATCATCGTATAATCAACGGGAATCCCCGTGGGTTTCGAACCTCTTTTTACGAACGCATAATGAAACGTGGTGCTTTCCTCGTTTTGAGGATCTTGAATATCAGCCAAGACATATTGATCCGCATAGGTAAGCTTGAATCCTTGGGCGTATAAAGGCTTAACCTGCTCTTGCGAGAATGCGGATTGCTCTACGGAAGCCGTCTTCCCTATTTCTCCTTTTTCACGGATACCTGAAGTACATGATAAAGTCAATACCGATAAAAGCAAGCATCCACCCGCTATAAACTTATTCATAATCCTTGTTTAATTGACAGTTGATCATTGACAGTTACTCTCGTCCTGCTCCACGGGACAGCAACATTTATTTATGAACCGGCAGGTCTTCTGACTTACTTCCATTCTGGACGCCTTCCCGATTACGAAACCAGTGGCCAAGGTATTGTCCGAATGTTTAGAAGTTCACAGCAGCGTGGTCTGTCCGGGATTCTCACCCGGTTCCCTTTTAATCCGCCTCCCGGAAAAAGAGATAAGCGGAGCCTATTACAGCGACAAAAGTAGTAAGAATATTTGTATACATCCGCAATTTTAAGGACTTTTGCGTTTCAAATAAAAACAGATACACATGAATCATCCTATTCACTTCGTCTCATTAGGTCCCGGTGATCCGGAATTAATTACGCTGAAAGGGCTTAAAACATTACAAAAGGCTGATATTATCTATTGTCCTGCTACACAAGGCAAGCATGGAATCATATCTCGGGCGACGGATATATTGAAAGCTATTGAGGTAGACGAATCCTTGATCCATCCGTTTATTTTGCCAATGAGTAAGGAACGGACAGATGCGTTAAACGCTTATAACGAATTGTTTCTGGATGCCCAAGCTGAATATTTGAAAGGAAAACAAATCGTGATCGTCGCCGAGGGAGACGCTGGTTTTTATTCATCTATACAATATGTATACGATAAATTCGAGGAAGCAGGAATCCCGGTCGATCGAATCGCAGGAATTCCGGCATTTATAGCGGCAGGTGCCTTGGCCGGGATACATATCGTAAAACAAGAGGAGCAAATTAACGTAATCCCCGGGACTGCGTCGTTCGATGAACTTTCGGCAAAAATAGAAAATGGAATGATCATCGTCATCATGAAATTACCGGGTTGCCAAGAGGCTATTCATACTTGTATCCGGCAGTATGCGGATAAGGCGGTTTTTCATTATTTCGAGAATGTAGGAACAGGAAAAGAATATTATACTACTGATATCACCACTATACATTCCAAGGATTTCCCCTATTTCTCCCTACTGATTATCCAACCTCGCTAAAAGAAGAAGGCTGCCCGGAGAGTAACCAAACCCGGACAGCCCATCTTATTACGCTACATGCAATATATGCTTAAGCTGATCGATATGGAAACGAAGTGTATCCATATAAGGTTTCACTGAATTATGATACATGATCGCTTTTGCGTGCATATCTTCCAACTCGCTTACTTTACGGTTCGCCTCACGCATTTTACAAGCGTTGTAGCGAATACCCGATACATGTCCTTTGATATCCTCGATCGCTTGGTTTCCCCGGTTGAAGATAGACTCTGCTTCTTCCGGAGCGTATACCGTATAGGCTTGGGCAACGTCATCCAGTAATGCCTGTTGATAAGAGCCGGCTATCGGGAGCAATTGATGGATCGCATGATGACATAAAGAATGAACCTCGTTTTGAAGCTTCTTCAATTCTACTTCCCACTTTGATTCACATACTTCATCCAATTGTTTGACTTCCGCTACGACACGGCCGCTAAACAATTCCACTACCATCTTTTCCCATGCTTCTGCTACCCACGATTTAGTAGCAAATGTAACCTGACTAAATCTTACTGTTGACATAACCTTAAATTTACATATTATATTGCTAATGTTATTAATCTCTTATCTATTTCAATTTATCACACTCAAACCATTTTAGCTTTCTTTTTATCGTTGTGACACCGCAAAATTAATCAAATTATCATAGATGAATAATTTTAAAGACTATTTTATAATTCTTTAAGAGTGCAACAAGCAAAACGTATGATTTTTGCAAAGTTCACTTTACAAAAAGTTCAATTTCAAGCCTAACAGCTATCACAAAAAGCAAGATCATCGCCATCTTCGCACAAAAATATCAAAATAACACAATCTTATTATTCCATAAAGGGGGAAAACCTTGTTCCGTATCATTTTGTTATTATAATAAATTAGATTTACTTTGTTCAAACTATATAAACTTACATAAAGCACATGAAATCGGACATTGAGATAGCAAGAGAAACAGACTTGCGTAAAATTAAGG
>ENA-UPXB01000474-UPXB01000474.1-human-gut-metagenome-genome-assembly--contig:-NODE-474-length-31799-cov-26.083570_pt1 | contig 31799 bp, 18 predicted proteins | sample MGYA00250055_ERZ773386 | MGnify/ENA primary metagenome ERZ773386 (study PRJEB29103, sample SAMN06111974) | human gut metagenome | biome: human gut; feature: ankylosing spondylitis patient; material... | reverse complement strand
AGGTGGAAGCATGGCAACATGTGGAGCTGACTGTTACTAATAGGTCGAGGGCTTAATCTGGTTAATAACGGAGAAAACAAATCGGATTTGTATGAAGTTTTGAAGGTACAAACCTTAATAATCCTCGATAGCTCAATGGTAGAGCACTCGGCTGTTAACCGAGTTGTTGTAGGTTCGAGCCCTACTCGGGGAGTTTTTTAGTATAATATATGGTGACATAGCCAAGTGGTAAGGCCCCGGTCTGCAACACCGTCATCGCCGGTTCAAATCCGGCTGTCACCTCTCTCAAAAGGACTACATCAGTTTATGATGTGGTCTTTCTTTTATATAATTTGCAAATAAAATATATTGTGAATTTATGTAATATTCGTAATATATGTTGTACACATTTCATTATTTTTTAATTTTCTAAATTATTTTTCAGGATGTTACACTAAATTAATAAAGAGAAATATAAGCCTGATAAACAGAATTATATTTCTCTTTTTTAACAACTCTTATCCTTTTTTGAATAGTTGTAGTAGTATTATTATTCCTCTTCAGGATATTTCATACCCCATTCAGCTCTTATATCTGACATAATTTTCATTACATCATATGTATATTGACAGTGCATGAGGGTTTCTATTTCATCTGATGATGCTGAGCTTACAGCTTTTTCCATATCACGTACTTCGTAATACAGTGCATCTGATGTATCACCGGCATCAATTACTTCTTTATGACCATCCTCTGTATATGTAATAGTTGCCTGCATTCCTCTTGGATACTCAAAGATTTCCACATATGCCTTGTCAAAAGAGAGCGTAGCGCGTTTTGGCTGCTTGGAATGTAGAGATAATGTGACAGTTGCCATTTCCACTGCATCATTCATAAGCAGAATACCTGCCTGTTCATCAACACCGGTTGGTGCATATTTAACCTGTGACGATACTTGTGTTGGTGTTTCCTTGAAGAACCAGCGGATAAGAGAAAGTGAGTAAACTCCAATATCAAGCAATGCTCCTCCAGCAAGCTTACGACTGAAAAATCGGTTTGTCATATTGTAATCCTTGTAGCTTCCAAAATTGACCTGAATTAAATTTAGCCTGCCGAGTTGTCCACTTGCAATTATTTCGTTTAGCTTTTTATAAACAGGCATATGATATATAGTCATGGCTTCAGCAAGAATAACGTTATTTTCTTTGGCCAGTGAGACGGCTTCATCGAGCTCTGCGATATTTAAAGTAATAGATTTCTCACAGAGTACATGCTTTCCATTAGAAAGGGCTTTTCTTAGATAATTGATGTGAGTATTGTGTGGAGTGGAGATGTAAATGATATCCACATCAGGATCATAAAAGACGTCATCAATGTTGTCATATACCTTTGAAATGCCATATTTTTGTGCAAAAGCTACGGCCTTTTCATGAGTTCTGTTGGCAACTGAATAAAGAGTGCGTCCTTCCTTGGAGAGAGCATGCGCGAGCTCATTAGCTATTACACCGCAGCCGAGTGTTGCCCAATTAAGCTGTTTCATGTGAAATCCTCCTTTTTAACTTAAAGTATTGTAGCTGTGATGGTACATAAATTATTTAAAATGGTGTGAAATAACAAAATATAAACTCATTGATGATACCTTTTGACCCTTTAATCATAAAATATGTACCATAATGAACATATTCTAGCATGATGAATTATGAATTACAATGCATTTAGATTCAAAACAGTCAAAAACAGTCAAATTTGATAGTGACTAAATTAAAATTAGTTAATTTGAACTATATTTTAGATTATAAATTAGTAATAGAAAAGATACTAAAATTAGTAATTAGGCAAGTATTAATGATATATATGTTATATTCTGCACTAAAATCAATGTTGTATTTGCATATAGTGCACAATTTTAAAACTTGCTTTATATATTTTCAACAATTTTTAGTGTGATTATTTGTGAATATAAATGACGGATTATGATTGACAATGACGGATTATGAAAATATAATTATACTACAAGTTAAATGAATGTTGAAATGTTTAATACAGTAATTTGAAAATAAGCATTAAATAAATGGCTTATAAAATAAGTCTTTGAATAATTTGATAAACTGGGGTGATTAGATGCTGGCGGAAGATAGATGCAAAAAAATACTCGATATATTAGATTCGATGGGAAGTGTGACTGTTCAGCAGCTTATGGATGAGCTTGATACATCCGAGTCAACAATCAGACGTGATCTGGTTGCAATGGACAAGAAGGGTTATCTCACCAAGGTACATGGTGGTGCGATTGTAAATAATACGAATATCCATACTCAGGATGAGAAGGTTATCAACAGGCTTAAGCAGAATCGCAACGAAAAGGAACAGATTGCCAGATATGCGGCATCACTTATTGTGGATAATGATTTTGTTTATATAGATGCCGGTACTACAACAGCAGTCATGATTGATTATATTACTGCAAAGAATGTGGTTTTTGTTACAAACTCTCTGACTAATGCCAAGAGAATTTCCGATAGGGGATATACAGTATATATTCTGGGTGGCGAGTTCAAGTCTACTACCGAGGCTATTGTCGGAGATGAGGCCGTTGTGACGCTCGATAAATATAATTTTACGAAGGGCTTCTGGGGAACCAACGGAATTACTGTGAAGAATGGATTTACGACTCCGGAGATAAAGGAGGCCATGGTTAAAAAGAAATCCATGGAGAATAGCAAGGAGAAATACATTCTTGCGGATGACAGTAAGTTTTCACAGGTATCAAGCATCAAGTTTGCTGATTTTGAAGATGCTGTAATTATTACAAATGCACTAAGTAATGACAACTATAAGAAATACAAAAATATTAAGGAGGTCTAACATGATTTACACAGTTACTTTTAATCCATCATTAGATTATATTGTTGATGTAACAGATTTTAAGACAGGAGTAGTCAATAGAACGACTGGAGAGAAGATTTTTGCAGGTGGTAAAGGCATCAATGTTTCCATGGTTCTTAAGAATCTTGGAATGAGCAATACTTCACTTGGTTTTACAGCGGGTTTTACAGGAAATGAAATTAAAAGACTTCTAGCAAAAAAAGGTGTTGATACTGATTTTATAGAGGTGGAGGATGGTATTTCACGTATCAACGTGAAGCTTCGCTCAAATGAGGAATCCGAGATTAATGGTCAGGGTCCTGCAATCACTGAGGACAATATTAAAAAACTCTATGAGAAGCTTGACTGCTTAAAGGAGTCTGATGTGCTTGTTCTCGCAGGAAGTATTCCTGATGTGATGCCTTCATCAATGTATATGGATATCATGAAGCATCTTGAGGGTCGCGGAATAAATATCGTGGTTGATGCGACAAGAAATCTGCTCACAAACGTGCTTCCATATAAGCCGTTCCTCATCAAGCCAAACAATCATGAGCTCGGTGAGATATTCGGGGTTGAGATTACAGACAAGGACGATGTGATAAAGTATGCAAAGAAGCTTCAGGAGCAGGGCGCAAGAAACGTGCTTGTTTCAATGGCAGGCGACGGAGCAGTGCTTGTGACTGAGGATGGACAGGAGTTTAAGGCAAATGCACCTAAAGGAAAGCTCAAAAATTCTGTAGGAGCAGGAGATTCGATGGTAGCCGGATTTGTTTACGGATACCTCAAATCAAATGATTATAAGCAGGCATTTATTTATGGCGTATGTACGGGAAGTGCAAGTGCATTTTCTGAGGAGCTTGCTACAAAGCCTGAGATTGAAGCACTTATTGATAAATGGGACAGTGCTTCCAATTAAACAAACGGTATCAAAAAGGTTGATATAAATAATTAATATATTCTATTAGGAGGAATGATGTATGACAATCAGGGATTTGTTGGCAGCTGAGAGTATCAATTTAAATGGTACGCCTGCCGGAAAAACCGAAGCATTGAATCAGTGTATTGATTTGATGGCAAAAAGTGGCAAAATAGCCGATGTGGAGAAGTATCGCAAGGGTGTTTTTGCAAGAGAGGAGGAAGGCACAACAGGAATTGGAATGGGTATAGCAATTCCTCATTGTAAGTCTGATGCTGTTACTAAAGCAGGTCTTGCGGCAATGGTTGTAAAGGATGGGGTTGACTTTGAATCACTCGATGGTACACCTGCAAAGATTATTTTCCTTATAGCTGCACCAAACACAGAGGATAATGTGCATCTTCAGGTGCTTAGCAAGCTCTCTGTTATGCTGATGGACGAGCAGTTTACAAATTCTCTTATCAATGCCGGTTCAGTTGATGAGTTTTTAAATATCATCGATAGCGCTGAAAAAGTAAAGGATGAGAAAGAGGCTGCCAAAGAGGCAAAGGCGAAAGAGCCTGTTGAGGTGAAGAAGGACGATGTATTTATCGTTGCAGTTACAGCCTGTCCTACAGGAATTGCCCATACTTATATGGCTGCTGAGGCTATCGAGAAAAAAGCCAAGGAGCTTGGATATCAGGTAAAGGTTGAGACAAGAGGCTCAGGCGGAGCCAAAAATGTGCTCACAGATGATGAGATTGCAAAGGCTGCAGGTGTTATAGTTGCCTGTGATACAAATGTACCTACAGACCGCTTTGACGGAAAGAAGGTTATTGAGTGTCAGGTTTCTGACGGAATCAATAAGGCAGAAGAGCTCATAAAGAGAATTGCTTCCGGTGATGCTCCTGTATTTAAGGCATCAGGTAAAAAAGAGGCTTCACATTCATCAGTTGGTGGAAAGGAGAGCGTTGGACATCAGATTTACAAGCACCTGATGAATGGTGTTTCACATATGCTTCCATTCGTAGTTGGTGGTGGTATTCTTATCGCAATCGCATTCCTTATCGATGGATTCAGTGTTGACCTTAATTCACTGCCGACTGACCAGAGAGCAAATTTCGGTACTATTACACAGGCCGCAGCACTGTTTAAGGGAATTGGTGGAACAGCATTTGGATTTATGCTTCCAATTCTTGCAGGCTTTATCGCTATGAGTATTGCTGACCGTCCGGGTCTTGCAGTTGGTTTTGTTGGAGGTTCAATCGCAGCAAACGGTACATCAGGCTTCCTTGGAGCACTTGTAGCAGGTTTCGTTGCAGGATATATTGTGCTCCTCTTAAAGAAGGTATTTTCTAAACTTCCGGAGAGTCTTGATGGTATGAAGCCGGTTCTGCTTTATCCGCTGCTTGGTATATTCCTGGTAGGCGTTATAATGCAGTTTGTAGTTGAGCCTCCAATCGGAGCTTTAAATACAGCTATCAACAATGGTCTTAATGGACTTAACGGTGCAAGCGCAGTAGTGCTCGGAGTACTTCTCGGAGGAATGATGTCAGTAGATATGGGTGGCCCTGTAAACAAAGCCGCTTATGTATTTGGTACAGCTTCAATCGCTGCCGGAAACTACAATATTATGGCAGCAGTTATGATTGGCGGTATGGTTCCACCAATCGCAATCGCTCTTGCAACAATCTTCTTCAAGAACAAGTTCACAGCAGAGGAGAGAAAGGCAGGACCTACAAACTTTATCATGGGATTATCATTTATCACAGAGGGTGCAATCCCATTCGCAGCATCTGATCCGCTTCATGTCCTTCCGGCATGTGTAGTCGGTTCAGCAGTGGCAGGTGGACTTTCAATGGCATTTGGATGTACACTCATGGCACCTCACGGAGGAATCTTCGTAGTTCCTACAATCGGAAATCCGTTAATGTATCTTGTTGCATTAGTAATCGGATCTTTCATTGCATGTGGATTACTCGGATTACTCAAAAAGAAAGTAAGTGAATAAGCAATCCTCAATTATCATTTAATCCAACCTATAAACTAATCAACAAAGGCACTGCTTCGGCGGTGCCTTTGTTGTTATGTTGTGATATAAAAATTAAAAGTATAAACATTCTCTGAAATAACAGCCTCATGCCTTGACGAGTGAATTTTCCAAGCTTAAAGTAGTATTAGGATGAAATAGTAAGTCAAAAAAATCAATTATTTATGAGACTTAAATAAAAAAACAGTGAGGCATAAAATGGGCAAGGTTATAGGTATAGATTTAGGAACAACAAACAGCTGTGTGGCAGTATTGGAGAATAATCAGCCGGTAGTCATAACTAACAGCGAGGGTCAGAGAACAACTCCGTCTGTAGTGGCTTTTACAAAAAATGGAGAGCGACTGGTTGGTGAGGCTGCAAAGAGGCAGGCAGCAGTCAATGTGGACAGGACATTTTTCTCAATAAAGAGACAGATGGGAAGCGATTTCAGGGCAAAGGTGGACGGAAAGCTGTATTCAGCTCCTGAGATTTCTTCTATGATTCTCAGAAAGCTGAAAAAGGATGCAGAGGACTATATTGGTGAGGCAGTGACAGACGCTGTAATCACAGTTCCTGCATATTTTTCGGATGCGCAGAGGCAGGCAACCAAGGATGCAGGAAGGATTGCTGGGCTTAATGTGCTTCGAATCATAAATGAGCCAACCTCTGCGGCACTCGCATACGGACTGGACCACGGACAGCAGCAGAAAATTCTTGTCTACGACCTCGGAGGAGGAACCTTCGATGTGTCTGTTATCGAAATAGGGGACAATCTGATAGAGGTGCTTGCCACAGCCGGTGATAATCATCTGGGTGGAGATGATTTTGATGAGAGAATCACGAATTATCTTGTCACAGAGTTTTACAGACAGCAGAATGTGGATCTGAGAAAGGATAATACTGCTATGCAGCGTGTCAGGGAGGAGGCTGAGAAGGCAAAAAAGGTGCTTTCATCATCATCCTCAACCACTATCAACCTGCCATTTATCACCACTGTAAAGGGACAGCCGGTCCACATGGAGATGAACCTCACAAGGGCTGAATTTAATGAGATAACAAAGGATCTGGTGGAGAGAACTGCTATTCCTGTCAATCAGGCACTTTCAGATGCGGGGATTTGTGCAGCAGAGCTTGGAATGGTGCTGTTGGTAGGAGGCTCTACACGTGTGCCGGCTGTTGTTGAGGAGGTAAGAAGAATTACAGGAAAAGAGCCTTCACACAACCTAAATCCTGACGAGTGCGTGGCACTCGGTGCAGCAGTACAGGGCGGCAAGCTCGGTGGAGCAATTGTCGCAGGCAGCAGTGCGGCAGAGATTATACTGATGGATGTCACACCGCTTTCACTCGGAATTGAGACGGTCGGTGGTGTCTCAACCAAAATTATTGACAGAAATACGACTATTCCTACGAGATACAGCCAGATTTTTACAACTGCAGGAAGCTTCCAGACCTCTGTGGATATAAAGGTACTGCAGGGTGAGAGGCAGTTTGCAAGGGACAATAAGCTGATTGGAAACTTCAGGCTAAAGGGCATCAAGCCGGCTCCGGCAGGTGTGCCGCAGATAGAGGTGACGTTTGATATAGATGCAAACGGCATTGTGCAGGTTTCTGCAAAGGACCTGGGCACAGGAAAGCATCAGGAGATTACGATTACCGCAAGCTCAAATTTGTCTGATTCTGAGATTGAGCAGGCTATCCGTGAGGCGCAGGAGTATGAGGCAACAGACGGACAGAGAAAGGCTTATATTGATGCAAGAAGTGAGGCTGATACGCTTGTGCGCCAGGTGGAAAATGTCATGGCTGACAAGGAAAAAAGAAAGGCTATGGACAGCGCACAGAAAAAGAGTGTGAAATCGTCACTTTCATATGTGAAGAAGCTTATTTCAAGGACAAAGCCCGGAAATGTGAGCGAAGAGCAGGCTGCCGAGATAAAGCATGCGGCAGATGAACTGAGAAATGCGGCAGCGGGATTGATTTAATTATAGTAACTACTATTATTCATTTGGCTATTTACGAGAAGCGGATTTTCATATAAAATATGGGTAAGTGGTGAGTATTCATAACCACCCTGAATAGTTATAATGTTAATTTAAATCCGAGGAAATAGAAAATGAATGCGAACGATAAAACAGAAAAGGTACTAAGAGAAATTCATATCATGCTCTCAAAGGCGGAGCCGTATAAGCCGGAGCCGAGCAGGGTGATCATAAACAAGCAGCAAATGATAGATTTACTTGCTGAGCTGAATAAGTGTATATATGCAATACAGGATGAGTATGAGCTTACTGAACAGAGTCGCAATCACGCAGAGAGAGAGTTCAGAAAGAAGGGGGATCAGATAGTCTGGGATGCAAGCAGAAAGGCTGAGGATGTGTATGCAGCATCGGTTATCTATACGGATGAGGCGCTTTCAAGAGTGCGTGATATCATCAATGATACCAACGAGTCACTTGAAAAGCTGTGCAAGAATATGAAGGATAAGATTGCAGAGCAGGAGAAGATAGTTAAAACTAACCAGTATGAGCTCAAGGGACAGCTTCAGGATTTGTCCGATACGGAGAAGTATCTTAAGATTATCGATGACAGAAATAAGGAGATAGAACGTCAGAAAAATGCAGGTAAACCTGTAGAGGAGCGTACTATTGACAATGAAGAGAAGTCCATCTATGCAAACAGACAGACTGAAATCAAGGTAAATATGGATTATATCAGAAAACTGGGACTTGCTGAGGGCGAGGACCTGGGAGATGGTGTAGTGGGTGAAGTGAAGCTTGCAGACGATACACCTGATGCCGGATCAAATCATAGCAATGATAAGGATGAAGCCAAGGCTGCCGGCTCAAAATCGTCTGTTGATGAGGATTATAAGGCAATAAGCAGAAAAGCCGGCAATCCACCTGTTATCAACACAAAGGAAGGGAAGGAGCTCACAGACGGTATCCACAGAATGTGGCAGAGCATCACCGGAAATAAAGGGAAATGAAACACACCTATGTAATATAAAGCAGCAGTTCAAAACAGAACGGCTGCTTTTTGGCTTATATTTAAAAGTGGGTAATATTAAGCAGATTTTAAGAAAAACAAAGTGGATAATCTGATAAAATATAGCTGACTAACGGCAGGAGAAGGTTTCTGTTAAAAATTCATAGAAGGAGGATAATATGACAATATTAGTTTGTGATGACGACAAGGAAATAGTTGAGGCAATTGAGATTTACCTGATGCAGGAGGGCTACGACGTGGAGAAGGCATATGACGGCATACAGGCAGTTGAGATTATGAAGAATAAAAAAATAGACCTCATGATAATAGATGTCATGATGCCAAAGCTCGACGGAATAAGAGCTACTCTGCAGATACGAAAGGAAAGCAGGGTGCCGATAATTATTCTCTCGGCAAAGACAGAGGATGCAGACAAGATTTTAGGCCTCAATGTGGGTGCTGATGATTATGTTACAAAGCCTTTTAATCCGCTTGAGCTTGTGGCAAGGGTAAAGTCACAGCTTCGCAGATATACCACTCTGTCAAGCAATGATGCAGCCGGAGACAAGGTTTATGAAGCCGGAGGCCTTTTGGTAAATGATGATTTAAAAAAGGTGACTGTGGATGGTGAGGAGGTAAAGCTCACACCGATTGAGTACAATATCCTGCTTTTACTCCTTAAAAATAAGGGAAAGGTCTACTCAATAAACGAAATATATGAGAGCATATGGAACGAGGAGGCGATAGGCGCCGACAATACAGTTGCTGTGCACATCAGACATATCAGGGAAAAAATAGAGATAAATCCTAAGGAGCCACGCTATCTGAAGGTGGTCTGGGGAGTAGGCTATAAGATAGAGGACAACAAATGAAGCAGTATACGATAGGAAAAAAAGCAGCGGTCATAGTCTTACATCAGCTATGCATGATACTTATGGTGACAGGAGTGTTTGCCACAGGCTATGCATTCAGGCACGATGCGCATGAAAATATTGATATATATACACTAATATCGCTGGCGGGCCTGGTAGGCAGCTTTGTGAGCCTGGCATATATGGCAAACGTGGCAGGCAGAAAATCAGAGGATGATTACACAATATACTATTTACCGATTGACAAGGTATACTCTGATGTGATGCTAGTGATATTTACACTGCTCATGGTATTTATGGGAAAAGTGATTTCAGGCGTAAAAAACCAGCATTTTGACTATGCATCACTCATTATGACGGCCGGCACATTTACTTTTTTGTTTGATATGGCTTTTATTATTTTATACCAGAGCATTGTAAGGAAGATAAAAGGCAATATACTTTGCACACACAGCCTGATGTACAAGGGCTATGAGCTTTTGAAAAGAGTTATTGAGAAAAAGGATATCCATACACAAAAAACCAAAGAGATAATGCGCATACAGGAGGCTCTTGAAGCTATCTCGGAAGGAGCGCTTGACACTACACTTAATGTCAATGAGTTTCATGGGCAGCAGAAAAAGGTGGCGGAGGCTGTCAACCATATACGCCAGGGTCTTATGAGCTCGGTGAATGAGAGTCTTAAGAATGAAAAATTAAAGGCAGACTTAATAACAAACGTATCACACGATATAAAGACACCTCTGACATCAATAGTCAACTATGTTGACCTGCTTAAGAGGGAAAATCTGGAAAATGAAAATGCCAAATACTATATACATGTGCTGGAGGAAAAGTCACAGCGCTTAAAGCAGCTTACAGAGGATTTGGTAGAGACATCAAAGATTACCTCGGGAAATGTGAAGCTCAATATGCAAAAGCTTGATCTGGTTGAGCTTTTATACCAGACCGGAGGTGAATTCAATGAGCGCTTTGAGTCGAGAAATCTGACAATAGTTACAAAAATTCCATCAGAACAGATATTTATCTATGCGGATGGGCGTCAGCTTTACCGCTCTATTGAAAATCTGTATACTAATGCCGCAAAATATGCACTGGAAAATACCAGAGTATATGTAGAGCTTGAAAAGGCAGATAAAAAGGCAGTTTTTACAATAAAGAATGTGTCTAAGAACGAGCTTGACATAGTAAGCAACGGAAATGTAGACCTGACAGAGCGTTTTGTGAGGGGAGAGAGGTCGAGAACCACTGAAGGAAGTGGTCTTGGACTTTCGATTGCAAAGAATCTGACCCATTTGATGGGAGGAAAATTCGAAATTAAGGTAGATGGTGATTTATTTATTGCCACAATTACCTATAATATTATATAATAGTAAATAAAAGAATTTTGAAATACACATACGGAGGTAGAATAAGTGAAATTATATGAAAATGGTGCTTACCTTTTAAACGGTAAGGAAGTAATAATTGATGGACCAGAGGCTCAGGCAGCTGTCAAAAGCAAGACCGGCATGGACATCGATAAACAGACAGCTAAGCAGGAGACAATTGCTTACGGTATTTTAAAGGAGCACAATACATCCGGCAATATGGACAAGCTTCAGATTAAGTTTGATAAGCTTACATCGCATGATATCACATTTGTAGGTATCATCCAGACAGCACGAGCTTCAGGACTTGAAAAATTCCCTATCCCGTATGTACTTACAAACTGTCACAACAGCCTTTGTGCAGTTGGTGGAACAATCAATGAGGATGACCACATGTTTGGTCTTACATGTGCAAAGAAGTACGGCGGAATCTATGTACCACCTCATCAGGCAGTTATCCATCAGTTTGCACGAGAGATGCTTGCCGGTGGCGGAAAAATGATACTTGGTTCTGATTCACATACACGCTATGGTGCACTTGGTACTATGGCAGTCGGCGAGGGTGGACCTGAGCTTGTTAAGCAGCTTCTCGAACAGACATATGATATTGATATGCCTGAGGTTGTAGGCATTTACCTGACAGGAGAGCCAATCAAGGGCGTTGGACCACAGGATGTCGCACTTGCAATTATCGGAGAGGTATTCGGAAACGGCTTCGTAAAGAACAAAGTTATGGAGTTTGTAGGACCGGGTGTGTCTAATCTGAGCGTTGACTTCCGTATAGGTGTCGATGTTATGACAACAGAGACTACATGTCTTTCTTCTATCTGGAGAACAGATGATCAGGTTAAGGAATTCTTTGAGATTCACGGTAGGGCTGAGGACCACAAGGAGCTTAATCCGGGTGAGGTGGCTTACTACGACAGATTTATTGAGATTGATTTAAGCCAGATCCGCCCAATGATAGCTATGCCATTCCACCCAAGCAATACCTATACTATCGATGAGCTCAATGCAAACCTCATGGATATTCTCGATGACTGTGAGAAGAGAGCTGAGGTAAGCTTTGACGGCAAGGTGAAGCTTGATTTAAAGAGTAAGGTAAGAGACGGAAAATTGTATGTAGACCAGGGAATCATCGCAGGCTGTGCAGGCGGTGGATTTGAGAATATCTGCGATGCGGCTGACATATTAAACGGACATTCAATCGGAGCAGACGAGTTTACACTGAGTGTTTACCCGGCATCTACTCCAATATACATGGAGCTTGTGAAAAACGGAGCTGTAGCAAAGCTTCTTGAGACAGGTGCAATCGTAAAGACTGCTTTCTGCGGACCTTGCTTTGGTGCAGGAGATACACCTGCCAACAACGCATTCTCTATCCGTCATTCAACAAGAAACTTCCCTAACAGAGAGGGTTCTAAGGTACAGAACGGACAGATCAGCTCAGTGGCACTCATGGATGCACGTTCAATCGCTGCAACAGCAGCAAACAAGGGCTTCCTTACATCAGCAGCGGATATTGATGTCAACTTTACAAAGCCAAAATATTTCTTTGACAAGACTATATATGAGAACCGTGTATTTGACAGCCATGGAGTGGCAGATCCTTCAGTTGAAATCCAGTTCGGACCAAACATCAAGGACTGGCCGGCAATGAGCGCGCTTCCTGAGAATATGCTCATTAAGGTGGTTTCAGAGATTCATGATCCTGTTACTACAACAGATGAGCTCATTCCTTCAGGAGAGACATCTTCATATCGTTCAAACCCTCTTGGACTTGCAGAGTTCGCACTTTCAAGAAAGGATCCTGAGTATGTAGGCAGAGCAAAGGAAATCCAGAAGGCCCAGAAGGCTATAGAGAGTGGTGAGTGCGCAGGAAAGGCTGTTCCTGAGGTTGCTGAAATCATGGGAGTAGTAAAGAAAAAATTCCCTGAGGCAAGCCATGAGAATATGGGCTTCGGAAGCACAATTTTTGCTGTTAAGCCGGGTGACGGCTCAGCAAGAGAGCAGGCTGCCAGCTGCCAGAAGGTACTCGGAGGCTGGGCAAATATCGCAAACGAGTATGCCACAAAGAGATACCGTTCAAACCTTATCAACTGGGGAATGCTTCCATTCATCATCGATGAGGGAGAGCTTCCGTTCCACAACCTCGACTATATCTTCCTTCCGGGAATCAAGAAGGAAATCGAGGATGCAAAGACGGAGTTTGAGGCATATGTTGTCAAGGATGGTGAATTAAAGCCATTTACACTGAAGATGGGTGAGCTCACAGATGATGAAAGAGAGATAATATTAAAGGGATGTCTCATCAACTATAACCGTAAATAAGGAGAGTCTAATCCGATGGAAGAAACCGGAAAAACTGGTAAAAAATCAAACATTGAGATAAATGCAGATAAGGGTGCGAAGCAGAATTCGCACCCGGGGCGTGAGGAATGGCCACATCTGATCAGAATAGGTGTCATGGTATTTGTCACGTTTGCAGTCAGTATACTGTTTTTCTTTGCACTGTACAGATTTGAGGGCTTTGCAGGCATATGGAGCAAGCTGCTTGCGGCAGCAATGCCTATTATAATGGGACTTGTGCTTGCATACCTGATGAATCCTGTCATGCTGTGGCTGGAAAGATGCTTTAAAAAGCTTCTTTCCAAAAAGATGAAAAGCGAAAGCAAGCTGCGAAAGGTTTCAAGAGCTCTTGCAATCACAGGCTCGGTTATTATTCTTGTAGCGATTATTTCGCTCCTCATTGCGGCTATTGTGCCTTCTGTCATAGCAAGTATATCGGGACTTATGAAGACACTGCCAAATGATGTTGCGGCATTCATCAACATGATAAAGAACGGCAATTTCGGGGACAGCAAAATTGCTGAGCTCGCGAGCACAGGTTTACAGAATGCAACCGACTACATTGAGGATTATGCCACAGAAAAGCTGATTCCTGAGGCACAGAAGTATGTTGCACAGATTACAACCGGTGTGATTTCGGTAGTCAGAGGCTTATTTAATTTTATTATCGGAATAATCGTGATGGTCTATGTGATGAGTATTCAGGAGACTCTTGCAGGACAGAGCAAAAAGATAATATATGCTGTCTGCAAGCCAAAGACAGGCAATATCATCATTGAGACGATCAGAAAGACAAATGAGATTTTTGGAGGCTTCATAAGCGGTAAGATTATAGATTCACTGATTATAGGTGTGATTGCATATTTCGGATGTCTGATTTTAAGGATTCCATCATCGGTGCTCGTTGCAGTGATTATCGGCGTCACAAATGTGATTCCGGTATTCGGACCGTTTATCGGTGCAATTCCATCGTTACTCATAGTAGTAATTCAGAGTCCGTGGCATGCGCTTTATCTCCTGATATTTATTGTCGTGCTGCAGCAGGTGGATGGCAATATAATAGGGCCTAAGATACTTGGCTCATCTACCGGTCTTTCGACCTTCTGGGTTATGTTTGCCATACTAATCGGCGGAGGAATGTTTGGTTTTCTTGGAATGTTACTTGGTGTTCCAACCTTTGCTGTGATATACTATATTGTGAAAAGAGTTGTTAATTATGCTCTCAGGAAAAAGAAGCTTCCTGAGGACACAAGGGATTATACAAAGACAACAGGCGTAGATACAAAAAATAATAAGCTTAAATACGAGTAGGTGAAATAAGTGGATAAATACGAATACAATCTCAAGCTGGATCAGATAAAAGCCCTAAGCGCCGAGGAGGGCTATATGAGCGCAGCAGAGATTGCGGATAGCATAAATTGGAACAAAATTAAAAATGTAAATACACTCGTTAAAATCGGCGAAATCTACGAGAAGGCCGAAAGATACCAGGATGCAAGGGACATACTTTTAATGGCCTATGACCGTTCACCAATCGGCAGGATGATTATATACAGACTGGCTGAGGTCGCCATCAAGATGGGTGATTATGATGCTGCTACAGAGTATTATGATGAGTTTGTTGAGATAGCGCCTCATGATGATATGAAGTATGTATTAAGATATGCCATCAAAAAAGGGCAGGGAGCTTCATTTGATGAGCTTATCACTATTCTTGAAGAGTACAAGGATGAAGAATACACTGAGGAGTGGGCATATGAGCTTGCATATCTATACCACAAGGCCGGAAAAGCCGATAAGTGTATAGATGCCTGCGATGAGCTCATTCTGTGGTTCGGAGACGGACCATATGTGGAGCGTGCGCTGGAGCTTAAGATGCTTTATCAGCCACTTACCAAGGTTCAGGAGGAAAAGTACAGACGATTCAAGGCAGAGAAGGAAAAGCCGGCTAAGATAAAGGATGAGGCTGAGGTCACTGAGATAGGTGCCATGGAGATGGTAAAGGGCGGAGAGATAGTGCATGATGACGTAACTATCCCGCAGATTACTGTAAATCAGGAGAAGTTCAATACTGTAAATTTACAGCAGGAGATTGCCAAGGGTATGCAGCAGATCATGGAGGCCAAGGGCAAGAATGAAGTTGCTGATACGATGGATACCATCAAAAAGATAGTTGAGGATATTCCTTATCTCAAGCTCGAAAAGGAGCAGGAAGAGTATGTACAGCAGCCGGAAGAGACAGAGCATATCGCTACAGATGAAGAGATAGATGGTTCACTTAAGTTGAATTTCAAGGAGCTTTTGGGTGAAGACGCTGACGGACAGATGTCTATGGTCATGAGTGAAAAGACTCAGCTTGAGCATCAGATTACAGGACAGATGTCTATACAGGATGTGCTTGAAGAATGGGAAAAGACCAGACATGCGGCTGAAATTGCACTTAAAGAGGCTGAGCAGCAGAAACTTGAGTCAGCTAAGGCAAGAGCACTTCAGGAGGCAGGAGACATCATGGAGAGACTAAATGATGTCATTCCAAAGCTGGATGCAGGTGTCACTCCGAAGGAACTTCTTGAGGAGGAGTATTTGAAGGTCCCGGTTGATATTATAGAGCAGAAAGCTGCCGTGAAGGAGCCTGAAGAAGAACAGAAACCGGATATGCAGGAGCTTTATGCAGATGAGACTGTGGATGAAGTACAGGAGCCGCAGGAAGCACCCAAAGAGGCTATAGACGAAGCACAGGAGCCGCAGGAAGCACCCAAAGAGGCTATAGACGAAGCACAGGAGCCGCAGGAAGCACCGGAAGATACTATAGACGAAGCACAGGAGTCACAGGAAGCACCGGAAGAGGCTGCAGATGAAGTCAAGGAACCGGTTGGAGAGCCGGAGGATATAATTATGGCAGAGGAGTCTGAGAAAGACGAGATACTCATGCAGCCGACTACCATGATGCCTGAAATAACAGATGATATGTTAAATGTCGATGATGATACATCAGATGATGAGACTTCACAGGAGAAAGAAAACGTTTCTGAGAAGAGAGATTTTGATCATGTGACATCATTTATCGAGCAGGAAATAGCCAAGATGACAGCAAAAAATCCGGGACTGGAGAAGAAGCTGGATATGGCTAAGACAAGAAAAATGCCGGATATTTCATTGCCGGAGGATTTAGACAGCGAAGAAGATGACTCGAAATTGAAAGAAACAAAACATATAAAAGAGCTTACAAGCGAACAGAAAGCTATATTTTCATATTTCATACCGGTAAAGGGTATGGAGGATCAGATCTGCAAGGCATATAATGCAGTGCTTGATCATTTCAACAGGAAAGAAAACGCATCCACAGGCAACCTCATTATACAGGGAGAGCAGGGTTGCGGAAAGACAATGCTTGCTACAAGCTTTATAAAGGTATTACAAAAAGATGGTGAACAGCTTACAGGAAAGATGGGCAAGATTGATGCTGCCGCACTCAATAAAAAGGATGTGCAGCAGGTAGTCAGAAAGATAACAGGAGGCTGTCTCATCATAGAAAGAGCCGGTGATATCGACCGCAGCATAGCTGCCCAGCTATCATTTTTGATGGAGCATGATATTACAGGAACACTCTATATACTTGAGGATACATCAAAGGGTATAAAGAAGGCTCTCTCAATGGATGAGGGCTTTGCATCCAAGTTCACGGAAAAGATATCGGTTCCTATTTTTACAAATGATGAACTCGTATTGTTTGCCAAATCGTACTCTGCAGAGCTTGGGTACAAGATAGATGAGATGGCTATTCTGGCATTGCATAACAGAATCAGCAATATTGAGAGGATAGACCAGGCTACCACTCTGACAGAGGTCAAGGATATAATTGACGAGGCCATAGACAGGGAGGCTCACAGCGGACTTAAGAAGGCTATAAGTATTCTGACAGCCAGGCGATATACAGATGATGACCGAATTGTACTCAAAGAGGATCATTTCAGGGAAAAATAAATACTTATGGGGGGTATATATATGTGTAATTTTACAGCAATGGATTGTTACCTGTTTGGTCAGGCAACACACTATGATATCTACAAGAAGATGGGTGCTCACTTAGCTGAGCGTAAAGGAAAAAAAGGAGTGTGCTTTGACGTCTGGGCGCCACATGCGAGGGAAGTATACGTGTTTGGTGAGTTTAACGACTGGAATGAGACCAGTCATGAGATGAAGCGTGTAGAGCCGGAAACCATGGGAGTGTATGAGCTTTTTGTACCGGGAGCGCAAAAGGGTCAGATGTATAAGTTTATTATAGTCACTGAACAGGGTGATAAGCTGTACAAGGCGGATCCATACGCAAACTACGCAGAGCTTCGTCCGGGAACAGCGTCAATCATCACAGATATTGAGCACTTCACATGGACTGACAAAGAGTGGATGGATAAGAGAGCAGCAAAGTCAGATGCTGATGTATATTCTTCACCTATGGCTATATATGAGTGCCATCCGGGCTCATGGATGAGACATCCGGGCAGGGATGATGAGGGTTTTTATACATACAGGGAGCTTGCAAAATCACTCATATCCTATGTAAAAACTATGGGATATACACATATTGAGCTTATGGGTATTTCAGAGTATCCGTTTGATGGCTCATGGGGATATCAGGTGACAGGCTACTATGCACCTACATCGAGGTATGGAGAGCCTGAGGATTTTGCATACTTTGTTGATCAGTGCCATAAAAATAATATCGGAGTAATCCTCGACTGGGTACCTGCACATTTCCCAAAGGATGCGCATGGACTTGCCAATTTCGACGGAACAGCCACATATGAGTATGCAGACCCAAGAAAGGGAGAGCATCCCGACTGGGGCACAAAGATATTTGACTACGGTAAGAATGAAGTAAAGAACTTCCTTATCGGAAGTGCATTAATGTGGATAGAAAATTACCACGTAGACGGACTCCGTGTGGATGCAGTTGCGTCAATGCTTTATCTCGATTACGGAAAGAGCGATGGACAGTGGGTTCCAAACCAGTTCGGTGGCAATAAGAATCTTGAGGCAGTGGAATTTTTCAAGCATATCAATACACTCATACTTGGAAGAAATCATGGAACAGTCATGATAGCCGAGGAGTCTACCGCATGGCCAAAAGTAACAGGCAAGGTAGAGGATGACGGACTGAATTTCAGCTACAAATGGAACATGGGATGGATGCATGACTTCCTTGATTACATGAAGCTGGATCCATATTTCCGAAAAAATAACCACAACAAGATGACATTTGCGATGAGCTATAATGAGAGTGAGAAATATATTCTGGTACTGTCACATGATGAGGTGGTACATCTGAAGTGTTCTATGCTCAACAAAATGCCGGGCTTAGAAGAGGATAAATTCAAGAACCTCATGGCAGGATATGCATTTATGATGGGACACTGTGGAAAGAAGCTTCTTTTCATGGGACAGGAGTTTGCACAGAAGCAGGAGTGGAGTGAGGAAAGAGAACTCGACTGGTATCTGCTTGAGAATCCGGAGCATAAAAAGATCCAGAACTGGGTAAAGGAGCTGCTTCATCTCTATAGGAGAAACCGCTGTCTGTATGAGCTGGATTCAAGCTGGGAAGGCTTTGAATGGATAAATGCAAACGATGCAGACAGAAGCATCTTCAGCTTTATCAGAAAGAGTAAGGATGGCAAGAATAATATGCTCTTTGTCATCAATTTCACACCGGTAGAGAGACCTGATTACAGAGTCGGAGTGCCAAAGCACAAGACATATCAGCTTGTTTTAGATAGTGAGGATCCTAAGTTTACCGGTAAAACGGTACAAGAGCCTGTAAAGAAGGCTACAAAGGGCAGAGGCAAGGCAGCAAAACAGACATATAAGAAGCTTGACTATAAGGCAGTCAAATCAGAGTGTGACGGCAGACCATTTTCATTTGCTTATCCACTTGCGCCTTACGGAGTTGCTGTATTTAAATACTAATATACCGGTAAACAGCAGGGTAAAGGACCGCGCCAATTTAAGGCGCGGTCTTTATTTTTGCGTATTATATGTCGATATATAGTAAAAAGATAACTATTCAGAACCACAAAAGTACGAAGTATAAATATCCATAAATAAAGGCTGCAGAGATGGTATATATGCAGGGCACGGAGCAGGAAATATGCAGATAGAGAATTTGATTAATAAAAGCACAGATACGAAAAATACGGACACAAAAAACATAAATGACATGACAGCGGGTATGCGTGTGTCAGACTACATAAAGACAGACAGCAGTGACAATATGTCAAAAAAGGCGGCTGTTGTCGGTTCGTCAAACTCTGTTGATATGTCGGATACGATATATGCAAGACCACAGGCTAAAAATGAAGCCGGGAACAACGATGACACAGATATGGCAGAAAATCTGCTAAATGACATGAATCAGACCTCAGAAAACAGGCGAAATGATATGATTGTCACTGCAAGCACCACCACGAGTGATGATTACAAAGCTGCAAAGGATGACGGCTACGATGTCATTGTCACTGAGACCGACAAGATAAAAGCAGTGCTGGCAAAGGCTGGTGTAGATATATCCATATATGGAGATGATCTGAGCAGGGAGCAGCTTACAGACATCACGGGAAGCCAGACTGAAGCGGCCATGCTTGTCAATCAGATGAAAGCATATGATATTCCTGCTACAGATGACAATATAAAGGCAGGTACAGATGCCATAGACCGGGCAAAGAGCCTTACAAATATATCCAATGAGACAAAGGCATATCTGGTCAGAAATAACATGAATCCGACGGTTTCCAATGTATACAAGGCTACGTACAGCAGCAGTCAGGTACAAGATTACAGGCAGAAAACCAAAATGACGGAGATATCAGATGAGCTGTTTGATGAGCTTAAGCCACAGCTTAAACAGATATTAGAGGAAGCTCATATAGACAGTAGTGATGAGAATCTGAATCAGTGCAGATGGCTGATAGATGAAGATATAGCCGTTACACCTGACAATGTGCTGCTTGCGAATCAGGTAGACTCCATCAACGCAGCAGGAGAGAATGTGAGCAGTGATTTTTATGCAAGGGCAGTGACAGAAGCACTGGCAATGGGAAAAAAGGCTACAGATGCTACTATGTCACAAGATGGTCTGACATTTGACATGGCAAAGAAGGCCTGTGATGTATTAGGTGAGGCGACCGCAGATGACATTGTCACATTAGAGTCAGATAACATACCTGTCACGATAGAGAATCTGTCAAAGCTTATAGCTGCAAGAGGCAAGGATAGTGCAGCATCGCAAGCCTCGGCGAATAAAGCTGCGGATAATCAGATTACAGACGGCCGGGAAGCAAGGCTTGTGACAGCTCAAAGAAAGCTTGAGGAAGCGAGACTTTCCATGACAGCAGAAGCCAACCTTTCACTCATAAAAAAAGGAGTTTCAATAGACACAGAGCCTATTGAACGTGTAGTGGAGCTGCTTAAGCAGCAGGAAAATAAATACTACGGAGCGCTGTTTGGTGAGAGCAGTGTAGAGGCATCTGATGGTAGGGTACGTATGTATAATAATGTCTGTGATATTTTCAATCAGATGAAGCAGCAGCCGGCGTATGTACTGACCCTGGAATCCGCTGATGACACTGTGTATGAGCTGTATACAGCAGGCAAAGCAATGAAGCAGTCATTAGAAGCAGCAGCCTCAGGATATGAGACTCTTATGACATCACCGCGGGCAGATATGGGAGATAGTATGTCAAAAGCATTTCAGAATGTGGATGATATACTTAAAGAGCTTCAGATAGAAACATCTGAAAGCAATCGCAGGGCTGTGAGGATTCTTGCGTACAACAGTACCGACATCACAGAGGAGAATATAAAGCAGATAAAGTCCGTAGATGAGCAGGTGCAGAGAGCATTCAGCGACATGACACCGGCCGTGACACTTGAGATGATAAAAAGAGGTATATCACCGCTTGATATGAGCATGAGTGACATAAGTGACACTGCCAGACGGATAAAATCAGAAAATCCTGACGAAAGGGATGAGAAATTCAGCGAGTTTCTCTGGAAGCTTGAAAAGAAAAATGAAATCTCAGAGGAGGAAAGAGACTCATATATAGGCATATACAGGCTTATTTCACAGGTGGAGCAGTCAGATGGTGCTGTGATAGGCTCACTTGTCAATCAGGGCGCAGATATTACAATGAAAAATCTGCTTACAGCAGTCCGGACAAGAGGAAAGAGTACCATGGACTATAAGGTGGACGATACCTTTGCCGGAGTGGAAGGAGTAAGTAAGGGAGCTAGAATTGATGAACAGATAGAGAGCGCATATCAGACAAACTGTCTAAGAGATGTGCTTGATACACTTTCACCTGAGAAGATGGAGTTTGTGCAGTATGACAGCTGGCTTGATATGACTCCGGAGCAGTTAAGGCAGGCTGTATATGAGGCCAACGAGGATAACGCACTGTCAGAGCAATATGCCACGGAGCAGCTCAGGCAGTTCAATCAGGCAGTTTCGGTGCCTGAGAACGTATATGCTTTTCTAGAGAAATATGATGTAAAAACAACCGCGGTAAACCTCATGGCTGCGTCACGGCTAATGAAAAATCCGTCAGAGGCAGTAAGAAATCTCTGGGAGCATGGAGACAGTGCTACGGCAAGGGCTCTTTTGGATGAGACTTTAAGACGGTTTTCTGAGTCGGTCAAAAATCCAAAGGAGCTTGCGCAGGCGCAGGAAACGCTGGCTGATACAGCTGAGCACGTGATGGATTCGATGATTATAGAGGATAGGCACACAGGTTCAATAGACCTCAGACAGATGAAGCTATTATGCAGTCAGCTGAGGATCGCTTCAAATATGTCGAGACAGGAAAACTATATTGTACCAATAGAGACTGCAGACGGGGTCACAGGTATGAAGCTTCGCATAGTAAGGGGTGAAGATAAAAGGGGACTGGTTGACATATTCCTTGAGGATAAAAAATGCGGCAGGGTAGCTGCAAATTTTGAGGCAAAGGAAAACTCAGTATCTGCTATGATAGTCACAGACGATGAGCAGACTAAAAAGCTGTTTGAAGACAATATCACTATGTTTGAGGCAGGAATAAGTGATGGTGAACAGCGTGTGCGCATAGATGTGGCACTGGAGCATGATATATCTGCAAAAGAGTCTAAGATGTCAGATATGAAATCGAATACTGAGTCAGATAATGAGACTAAAAAGCAGCTTGATGGCAGTGAAAGTGTCCAGACAACCAGACTATATCACATCGCAGAGCAGTTTATTGTAAATGTCCAGAGGGTGATTGCGCAAGATAGTCTGTAACACCGATATATATTGCATGTGCCAGGTCATCCTGATAGTTTTTGTCAGTAAGAAGAAGTGTCTCAGCAGGATTACTCAAGAATCCACATTCTACGATTACGGTCGGGGATGTGGATTTTTTAAGTATAAAGTATTCTTTATTGGGCTTAATGTTTCGTGGCTTTGCGACACAAAGAGAAGTGTTTAAAGCCCCAAGAACAGAGGATGCAAGCTCTTTTCCTGCATCAGAGGCTTCATAATAGAATACCTGTGGACCGCAGCTTGAATTGTCTTCAAAGCTGTTTTGATGGATACTGATGCTGACAGCCACATTGCTTTTAGACATCAGGGCAGTTCTCTTTGTCAGATCATCTGTCTTTGGATGCTTGGAATTATCCGGGGCGAGGTCGCAGTCGGTGGTTCTGGTCATGACAACAGTAAAGCCTCTGTTTTCAAACAGCTGTTTAAGAGCCATTGCAATACTGAGGTTGACATCCTTTTCCATGACGCCGGAGGTGGAAATCTTACCGGGATCACTTCCACCATGTGCTGGTTGTAGTTTACGCAAATTGTGATAAGTATTCCCCAGTATATATGGGGAGTTAGAAATGTATTGAGATTAGATAGCCTTTTTCTCCAAGTCCTCACAGTAAACGCTTGAAAATAAATGTTCCAGTTCATTTCCGAAGTTGTATGAGATTTTAAGTTTGCGGTTTTCATAAACTGTTATCTGGTCTATCATTTCCACAATAATATCTCTGTCTAATTCTTCAATGTCTTTCAGTTCCAACAACCGCCTTAACCACGGTGTTTCAAAAACATCTTCTGTTACACTTTCTTTTTTCTTTTCTTCCAGCGTTTCAATCTGTTTGGAGTAAAGCGTTTCTTTTTGTTGATAGTCCTCTCGATAAGAAAGAAATTCTTCTTTAGAAATCAGTTCGTCTTTGTAATCTTCATAAATTGACTTTTTCAGTTTCTTTACTCTTTCAAGTTCTGTTTTTAACTTTGTCAGTTCTATGTCAGTTGATTTTCTGATTTTTGTTGCTGTGAAAGATTGTGATTTTACAAGCTCCTGCAAATTCTCTACATTGCGGATAATCTGCTTTAAATCGCCCAGCACAATATCATTCAATACTTGAAATGGGAGAGTATGCGGAGTGCAATAGTCCTTTCCACTTCTTTTGTAAGTTCCACAATAGAATGAATAAGACCTGCTTCCGTCTGCACGTCGCCAGAAATTTTTCATCATTGCCCGACCACAATCGCCACACTTTATAAAGCCTGCAAAGATATTTTTATTTGTTTCCAAGTCAATATCCCTATGCTTCTTTGTCAGCAGTTTTTGTACCTTATCCCACAGTTGACGGTCTATAATCGGTTCATGCGTATTTTCAACTCTTATCCAGTTTTCTTTCTCAACTGGTCGCTGTTTGCTTCTCATACGCTGATGTTTCTTCCCTTGTATCATGTTGCCGATATACATTTCATTTTTCAACATGATATTTACTGTTGAATACGTCCAATAGGAAGTTTTCTCCAAACGGTTGCAATTTTTATAATTTTCACCGTTGAGCTTTTTATATTCCGACGGACAAAGGATACCCTCTGCATTTAGTATTTTTGCAATGCTTTGTTTTCCTATTCCTTGTGCATACATAGTAAATACTCGTTTTACAACTTCGGACGCATATTCATCAATCACAAGTTTATTCTTATTTGCAGGAGATTTCTTATAGCCATAGCTTGTAAATGCTCCGATAAATTCTCCTGCTTTCTGCTTTGATTTTACAGTCGCTTGAACTTTATTAGAAATATCTCTGGCATACTGTTCGTTAAATATATTTTTAATAGGAAGTAACATATCGTATGCCTGCTTCATACTATCAATATTATCTGTTACAGAAATAAAACGAACATTAAGCTCTGGAAATATTCTTTCCAAATATCGCCCCGTATCAATGTAATCTCGTCCAAAACGGGAAAGGTCTTTTACAACAACACAATTTACCTTGTTATCTTCAATGTCAGCAATCATTCTATGAAAGTCTGGTCTATCGAAATTCGTTCCCGTAAAACCGTCATCAATATAAACATCATATAAGATAAAGTCATCATGCTTATTCACATATTCTGTTAAAAGTTTTCTCTGATTTCCTACACTATCGCTTTCTTCCTTATCTCCGTCCTCTCGTGATAATCTGATATAAATAGCTACGTTAAATAAGCTTGAACCTTTTTGATAAATCATTTTTCCACCTATTCAACTGCCGTACCTATGATAATATTATACCATAAAGTACGGCTTCTTTCCATTATTTTCAAGGGTTTTACCCTCTTGATAGTCCTTTTTTTACATGAGATTTCACGATACGGACAAGCAATTCCTCTACGGAAAATTTACCTAAAAATTCCCGTTCTACAATATATTGTGCTGGTTGTTTTTTAGCCAAGTTATCAGCCCCCTTAGTCAACTATCTATTCTCAACATACGCACATAGGCTTATCCAATATGCGTATTTTTCACAATGTTACAGAAGCAAACAGATGGTATTGGAAAGCTTTGTTAGTATCTCAACTATTCCCATTCTTGTGGGCAGAACTGCACCATATCGGTACGGAAAGGTGTGATTTGTTGCAGGAATTTGAAAAGATTTGAAAAAATTTTCGGATACAAAAAAGCCCGCACAAAACATGAATTTTGTGCGAGCTACTGGGATAGTGTATTTAATTGTAGATAGTATGCTGTTAAATCAGATTTGAATATATCGAATTGTACTTAAAGCTTAAAGGCACATTCATCACTCCATTTTTGGTTTGGATGTTTCAATGTAATAAATATGTTCCTTGTTCCACTGTTTTAAACAAAAACAAAATTCGATAACAGCCAAAGCAATATTATATGTATGGGATAGAAAATATAAAAGAGATATTTACACTTTTTTCCTCGTTGATGATTGTATGATAGTATTAGCGGAAGAGCAAGAACCATAATCCACTGATACTGAATTGTAAATATATTCCCTCCTACATCCATAGGAGAAATTCCACCTATTATAGACAATAGATATTCCATACCATGGGAAAGCCCTGTTCCTATTATCGGAATTAATTCCTTGATTTTCCATAAAATAATGGGAACAATATTAGTGGACATAAAAAACATATACACAACAACAAATATCATATACGACAGAATAAGTCTTTTCTTGTTGTCATAAGCTAAATACATTATAATTCCTAAAACAACAAAAATAAGTCCCCCTTCCGTTGTAAACACACTTCCCAAAAGAGCTGGTATCAAATAGAAGCATATTGTTTCCGTATACATATTACTAATTGAACTCAGATAACCACATACTATACATACAATAACTTGATAAGCAATATATAAACTTAGTACTTTTATCCAGGAAACAGCCTTTTGGTTTTTTCTTATTTCTAAGATTTCACATATGCATGCAACGATAAATAATGTTCTAAAGAAATTTAATTCAATTTGTGTACTCATTTGAATAACAGCCATCACAATACTTGCTAAATATAGCCTCAATATATACATCCGCTTAGAACTAGTATACTTTACGCCATTAACAACACCAAAAATAAAAATAGGTGCAGCGATTCGTCCTATCCAATGTAACGGCAAAGACATTGGCAAATCAGGAAAGAAATAAGCTATATGGTCTAAAAACATAGCAATCATAGCTATTATTTTTAACTGAAATATATTCATTAACAATACTCCTTGATTTTATTTTAAAAATATGATATTACAAATTAATCAAAAAAACAAGGTGAAAGGAGAAATTTCATGTGTAAGATATCCAAAAAAAATATTTTCGCTTCTTTATTGGCAGTGTCTATGATTTTCACAATGATGTCGACAACTGTTGTTCATGCTCAGTCAGTTAAAGATGGAAGTAATGAGGTAACCGTTACACCAAATGTTGGAGTTTCTTATGTTTCTCCAGAAGAAACTATTGAAACAAGAGGTACATCAAGACCTAGTAAGGTATGGAACATCAAGAGTAAAGGGCAATACGATTTTGCTGGTTCCTCTCATTATCAAAACTTGTATACTAATTATAAGTTTACAGGAAAAACGAGTTATAAGGTTTATGTAGAGAACACCGGAGATAATCCAATTACTGTGACAGCTAAAAGGCTTACTAAGACTTATGGCTCTACAAAAATTAGTGCTGGTAAAACTGGTTCTTTTGAGTTTTCTAATATTAAAAGCGATACTGAGTTTTATATTGTTTTTGAAGGAAATGGATACTCATTTAGCGGACATGTAAAATAACTTAAATACAGAAGAGAGTAAACGTTATGCTTGCTCTCTTTTTATATTAGAATCCTCCAGCTGCTACCCCTATGTAGAACAAGCTCATACTGCGATACCTGAGTCGCCTTTGTCTGATTATTAAGAAATTATACGGCAACGCGTGCTTTCACATTGCTTGTCTGTTCTCTCTTAAATTTCTTCTTTTTCTTATATTTTCGTTGTTTTCATCACTTGCGTTATCTACAACCTCCATGCCCCGGGTCAATTACAATAACGGTGGAATTAGTGTTTTTGCCGGTATTTTTTGCAAGAGCGCAGACACCTCTTCCGAGGTAGAAGGACAGAATAAAGAGAGCTAAAATAAGACAGTATTTGTTTTTCTTAATAATGTACATATATTTTTTCATATAAGATACCTATAAAAAACCCGATGCACATAGAAAGCATCGGGTGTGTTTGTATATTATATGATTGGCTGATATCATTTATAACCTATAAAAGGTACTGAGTCAGACTGTAGCTGTAAAGGTACGGCCTCTTTCAGTAAGCCTTAAGCAATCAGTTCAGATATTTGATAACAGTATCCCAGACAGATGAATTCTCAAAGCCAAGCTTCCAGAATGCTGCACCGGCGAGCTTATTGTCGTCGACGAGCTTGAGCCTGTTCTCTAAAGATGTATTGTCCTCGAGCCATACTTTGTACAGCTTGTTGGATACAGACCACTCAGCGTAGTTCTGACCGGATTCTTCATCAAGAGCAGCAGTGGCATTGTTTGTGGCAAGCTGTGCTGCAGCTGCGTCCATACTATATACCTGTGAGGCAACAGTGTACTTTGACTGATCCTCGGTATCGGTTACGGCATCATCGTCCTCCTTTGGAGTGAGCTCCCATATTCTGGTATAAAAAGGCATGCCGAGAATAATCTGGTCAGCGGGAACCTCCTTCAGAGTGGATTCAACACCCTCAGTTACCCACGGAATAGAAGAAACTGAGCCGGCATCAGAGCCCTTATAGTGTTCATCGTATCCCATAATCACAATATAATCGGCAAAATTTGCCATATCAGAGCGATTGAAGAACTTGTTGAAGCTGGCAGGTACTGTGACATCAACTGAAAGTGATATACCGTTATTGTGACACTTTATGGCAAGCTCTCTGATAAACTCTATGTAAGAGTCTCCATATGCGTCTTCTGTGATATTTTCAAAGTCAATATTTACACCATCAAGCTCATAGTTAAATGCAGCCGACATAATCTGATTGATCAGTGTAGTTCTCGTGGATGTATGTGTGAGCACATATGCTGCATCTACATCAGTATTTTCAAAGTTACTGAACAGTCCCCATACCTCAATACCCTGGGAATGGCAGTAGCTGACATAATCTTTGCTTGCTATATCTGCCAGATTACCGTTGTTGTCATTTAAATAAAACCAAGTTGGTGACATTACATTTATGCCCTTGGTTGATGAAATTACCTGGGGCACTTTACTGTTTGCTGACTGGCTTGTTACCTGATTCCAGGCAAGACAGATATCCTTATCCTTCTTGATATGCGTAAAGGTCTCTTCCTCATAGTCAGGATTCGTAAGCTTAGTTTTTTTACTCTCGGACAGAGCCTTGCTCTTTATATATCCAATAACACCATCCTCAGTGGCAACCTTATCCCATTTGTCACCGGAATCAAGAATAGTAATCTTATCATCCTTTTTCACCTCTTTTAGAATAGGGCTCTTTATGCCGCCCTTCACGCGGACCTGGGTAGACTTGTTTACAGTGGCACTGTCTATTTCATCCCATTTGCTTGTGATGACGATGCGCGCCGGGTCATCATATGACTTAAAGGTGATATTAGAGTACTGCTTTACATAATCTAAAGCGATAAGCGCAGAGTCAGAGGTGGCTTTCACAATCGGATAGCCAAAGTCATTGGTCTGCTTTGTGACACTGTAGCTATTGCTGTCAGCCGCAGCTGAGATAATATCAGATGCAGTTGTGTAAAGAAGCACATTCTCATTTGCATCCCAGTAAAATCTGGAATTTAATGAGTCATGAACAAATTTGTAATCAACGTATATTTTTTTATCTATTATTTTAGCCTTGTAATCGGATAGCTCATTATCTACAACGAGAGCAGCCTCATCATCAGAAGAGATATTGAAATACTCTTTAAGATCCTCTGTCTTTTTCGTAGGGGTGTATTTATTGATAAGAGCAGTTATACCCATTATTATTATAACGAGGACAATAAGTCCGGTTACTATAAGTGCAGGCAATAATTTCTTTTTCATGTGTAAAAATCCTTTCCTATTATTTGGTGTCGAAATTGCTTAAGCTAATTATACCATTGTGAAATAGCATATTCAAATAATATGAAATAAATTTGTAATAAATTAAGAAATTCTTTTATGCATTTTTGCGCGGGAGGAGCAAAAGCTTCCCCCGCGCACATAGCTTTTCTTTTTAAAATATGTCTTTTGGTTGTCTTTTTGCATTTAAACGGGGTAAAGAACCAAAAATATGCTGACATCGATTTCTTGTATAATTGAGAAAAAATGATATTAATCATTAATTATTGATAGTTTATAGAAATTGATATTTCCGGAGCTTTCCACACCCAATTTAATTGCTGATTTTTAGTTTCGTTTAATTTGATAAAATATCTGTAAAAATTCCAATATATAAATATAGTTTATTATTCTATAAAAATACCTCCGTCTATATATAATGATTATGAGTAAAAACTGATAAGTAACAAATGGCCCTATGTCATGAAGCGCTCTGTGGCATTAAAAGTACAAGCCCTCCGAAGGCTTCGGACATAAAATTGATAAACAGCTGGTTAAAGATGTCATTTTGCATCGTGATATATTAATTCCTTTCTGATATCTTATCCAGAGTGCCAAACAGGCTGGTATTGATGAGGAACGGGTCCTCTAAGTAAGGAAAGTCTACCACCGGATACTTAAAATGTTTATGGTTAATTGTCTTTTTCTTTTCCACGAGATTAAACAATATTTTTACGCTTTCTGAATCAGTTATTTTGTTTGAATTGAATAGCTCGATAATTCTGTTCAAAGCGCCCCGGTTCCATTTACTTATTGTACACACAGCGATTCTTACGTCACACCTCATAAATTCCTTTAAGGTGTTTGGATTAAGTATGCCGAAATCAATAATCACACGCTCGTATCTCATGTTTAAAATCTCAGTTAGTGTGGACATGACTGCGTGAGGAAAGAAATCTACATTCTTATAAGTAAAAACCTTTTCGTCAGCTGTCTTTGACAGTGAAAGAATTTCGTGTGTACCATTCAGCTCAACATAGGCGGTTCTATACATGCATTTATTGCTCATATAATTACAAAGAGTAAGGCTTATATGTGTTGTGCCTACATTGTGAACGCTGCCACAGACCCCAACTAACTGTGGTGCAGAATGGACTTTCTTAAATATCCTTTTAAAGTGTCTGATAGTGATGCTCCTCCCTTTAGTTCTAACAGCTTTTGAATCAGCGTTTCCTTTTGAACTGAGCTCTTAAACATATCGCTGTCATAAGGAAAGTGATAAACACTGCAATTAAGTAGTGCCGCAATCGCGGAGGCATCCTGTCTGCTGCACATATTACATATAACATTCAGGGAAGCTGTCATTTTTTTGAGAATAGAATGATTCCTGTAGATATCATTCAGATGCCAAAAGCTGCCGTTACATACATATAATACGAGATCCATGTCATATATTTTCTCGTTGCACACATCAGTGCCAAGGTCGTATATCTGTATAGCATCCTTTGGAATATTAAACTGTATACCGTCACTGTAGTCGGGTATGCCCTGAAAGCTTTTGTAATAATAATATCCGTTTTTCTGCTTAAAAATCTGCAGTCCGTCGTGATTACCATGGCAAAGTATGCTTTTTGCTGAGTCTATGTAGATACCATGATATCCAAGGATATTGAGTTCGCAGGTGAGTGAAACGGCCACGTGGGTGGAGCCGCAGCCTCTGTGACTGCCTAAAACTGCTATTTTGTGTATGAGATGTGCCTGACCGGTTAATTTTTGAATTTCTTGTATTTCCTGATATAGCTCTGCGACAGTCACGTAGCGCAGGGATGCATCAGATGTTGTTGCTTTTTGGATAATATGCTGAAACTTATGGGAAAAGCTGTCTGGGGTAAAGGTCAGTATATACTGCAGAAGCTGACCTAAGCTGTAAATGTCTGCCACCGGTGTAATTGTATCCTCGGTAAAGCATTCGGGGGCAGAGAATTGTATATTCCCATAGTGATTGAAGTTATTTCCCTTTCGCGTAACATATGTTGATACACCAAAATCTATAAGCTTAAGCTTATTGTGGAATACTATAATATGTTCCGGTTTAAGATCCCTGTAAATAATGGGAGTAGATATCTGTGTATGCAGATAGATAAAAACATTGCATAATTGTTCACAAATATTAAAAAATAAACCTGGGGAAATTAACTGCTGATGAAGCAAAAATGAATCTAATGTCTCGCCGTCGATATATTCCTCGACGATATAGTAAAAAGCATTGTCCTCTTCGAAGTCAAATATACGTGGTATAGACGGATGCTCAAGAGACTTGAGTAGTCTTGCTTCTGATAATGCGGATTCGGCGAAAGCAGAAGCTTTAGGAACTTTCTTTAGAGCTCTCTCCTGATCCATAGATATGTGTCTGACAAGCGTAACGCTACCGGAGCTGCCGGTTCCGAGATCTTTAATCATCTCATATTTGTCAAACAAAGAATGATTTGTATTTTTCATACGCTCCTTTTGGGTCGAGCGCACATCTCATGGATAACTTATAACATACCTGTAAAATAATTGCAACACTTTTTTTATTTTTTTTTAATAGG
>ENA-UPXB01000462-UPXB01000462.1-human-gut-metagenome-genome-assembly--contig:-NODE-462-length-32348-cov-19.358123_pt1 | contig 32348 bp, 28 predicted proteins | sample MGYA00250055_ERZ773386 | MGnify/ENA primary metagenome ERZ773386 (study PRJEB29103, sample SAMN06111974) | human gut metagenome | biome: human gut; feature: ankylosing spondylitis patient; material... | reverse complement strand
CACGCATATATCCTTGCACTGACGGTACATAACATTTATTCAGATAAGAAGATTCCGGCAGTCATATCAACATCCACTATAGCCCTGCAGAAAGCATTGACAGAGGAATACATACCGCAGATATCCGGCATCCTTTTAGAGCACCATGTAATTGACAAACCATTATCTTTTGTGGTACGGAAAGGAAAACAGCATTATGTCTGTGACTCCAGATTGAAAATATATGAGACATCCATAAAAAATTTGCAGAGAGAAGCAGATGCCAATCTGATACTGGAACTGGCAAGGCTTGGGGAGCAGGAATTTGACAGGATTGATTTGGATGATGCCGTGCTGACACCCTATGTAAAAGGCAGAATCAACGTGTCTCGCTGCAATAAGTCATGTCCTTATTCGCTTTTATGCAGATTTATGAATTTTAAGAAAAAGTGCATGACGGATAATTTTGATTTTCAGATTACGAACCATAATTATATCCTTGCCGATTTGATTGGACAGAAGCAGGGCAGAAAACCTCTTTTTCCGGGATATGGGGCAATGGTGTTTGATGAGTCCCACAAGCTGATAGATGCCGCAAGACAGATGTACAGCACGGTCTGGGACGAGCAGGATGCGGAATTTATCGTGGGATTGAGTGAAGTGAACAGAAGAACCACAGGCATGGATGAACTTACTGTATTGCGGAGTCAGCTTGCGGAATATAACAGACAGATATTTGACAGACTGGGGGGAGATTTAGCAGGAAACCACACCAGAGAGGGAAACAGGATTGAAATAGTGATAGGTTCCATGGAAAAAATTTACATAAGGCACATGGCAAAGGCTTTAGAGCAGCTTCCCTTATCCTATCAGGAAAACAGCGGACAGAAAATGCGGATGCAGGGCCTGAAAAAGCGTTGTCAGGAGCTGACGGACAAGCTGACCGTATTTCTAAACAGCGGAAATGCAATCTGCTGGATGGAAAAGAGGGAGAACGGCAGGCTTGCCCTGTGTGCGATTCCAATGGAACTGGAACAGATTTTATTCCGTGACATCTGGAGCAGACCGATACCGGTTATTATTACGTCCGGCACAATGTCAGTCCGGGGTGATTTCAGTCACTTCAAGAGAATGACAGGGCTTTCCTTTGCAGCTTTATCAAGAATCATGGAAACCAGCAAGCCCTCACCCTTTGATTTTCAGAGTAACGGTCTGCTCTATATACCGGAGCGTATGCCGTTTCCGAATATCCGGGATGACAGATACATACAGGCGGTCATGGCGGAAATATTGCAGATAGTGTCTGCCACTCATGGACATACCCTGATCCTTTTTACATCCTATTGGCTCATGGAAAGGGTGTTTTATGGTCTGAAGGAGCAGCTTTCTGATTATCCGCTGTTTCTCATGGGCAGAGGTAGACTGGATGTAATAAGTAGCTTTAGAAGAAGCGGAAACGGAGTGCTGTTTGCCAGTGACAGCGCCGGAGAGGGAATTGACCTTGCAGGGGATATCCTTTCCAGCCTAATTGTAGTAAAACTGCCGTTTCCCGTGCCGGATCCGGTCATGGAATACCAGAGAAACCAATATGAGGACTTTGATTTATACCGCAGGGACATCATTATCCCGGAAATGCTGATTAAACTAAGGCAGTGGTTCGGGCGCGGTATCCGCCGGGAAAAGGACACGGCGGTATTTTCCATCTTAGACAGCAGGGCATCCCTGCGTGGCAGATACCGGGCGGAAATTCTGAATACCCTGCCCACCATGCCGGTGACGGACAGGCTCATGGATGTGGCAGACTTTATCATAAGGAAGAAAGCAGACAGTTATTTTATGGATAAGGAGTGGGAAGAAGAATGAAAATCATAGGAATCGTCGTAAGCATTGTAACGGGTGCTCTGCTTCTTATGGCTCTAGCAGCCTGTATTGCAGTTGTCAGGGCTGAGGAATGTATGAGAGCGATAGAAGAAATGAAAAGATTATAGAGGAATATCGAACAAGCTGGCTGTCATATAGTGAGATAAGCCAGCTTGCTGCTTCGTGGAGAGAAAAAATGGAAGAATGGGAAAAACTGAAGTCGGTTGATATACGAACAGTTAATCGAGATGGACTCATAGATGTAACAAGAATCCCGGAAGATGATTCAGACGATGTGGATAAAGAAATGCAGATGAGAACTTTTTTAAGAAATGTTAAAAATCCGTATTGCTTTATGGTAGGAGATGTAATAGTAAAATCTTCTTTTACAGAAGGAATCAGCCTGAAACAAAGATTACGGGAGTTGGCAGATGGAATATAGAATGAAAATTGCTATAAAGGTCTGGAAAAAAGGAAAGTTCTGTGCTAATATATGCATAGGACTAAATGAATAGAAACCACTTCTTATTTTTATAGCAGATTGTTCTGGCTAATATGAATAAGGAGTGTTTTTTATGCTATCAAACAACTTATCTAAAACATATCTATGCGGAGGTTATCTGCGTTTATCCAAAGAGGATGGGGATGTTGCCGGAAGTGAAACTCTGCAAAGCAACAGTATCGAAAATCAAAAAGAATATATTGAAGATTATTTACAAAGCAAACCGGAGATTAAGATTGTCGATTTCTATGTTGATGATGGTTATAGTGGCGTGAATTTTGACAGACCTGATTTTCAAAGAATGCTGCAGGATATCAAAGACAAGAAGATAGATTGCGTCATTGTAAAAGACCTGTCACGACTAGGAAGAAACTATATCGAAGTTGGAAAGTATATTGAGAGACTTTTTCCTTTACTGGGTGTACGTTTTATCGCAATTAATGATAATTTTGACAGTGCTGATGATACAGCGGCATCCAATAATATCATTATTCCTTTTAAGAATTTAATCAATGATGCGTATTGCAGGGATATTTCAATTAAAATCAGAAGCCATTTAGAAGTAAAGAGGAAACGTGGAGAATTTATTGGTGCCTTTGCGGTCTACGGATATATGCGAGGGAAAGATAAAAATAAACTGATTGTTGATCCTTATGCAGCAGAAATTGTAAAAGAGATATTTGGTATGAAGATGGACGGAATGAGCCAGCAGGCGATTGCGGATGAATTGAATAGTCTAGGGATTCTTTCTCCGGCAGAATACAAGAAAGAGCAGGGGAGCGGGTATAAGACGGTGTTCCAGACACACAGTAAGGCGAAGTGGACCGCAATGGCAGTTATGCGTGTTTTGACAAATGAGATCTATGTGGGAACTCTGATACAGGGAAAGGAGAGTACCCCTAATTATAAAGTCAAAGTGCGGGAAAAGAAGCCACGGGAAGAATGGATCCGGATTGAAAATGCACATGAGGCAATCATAAGCAGAGCTGATTTTGAAATTATTTCAGATATTATACAGAAAGATACAAGGGTAACAGCAGGAAAAAGAGCGGTCTCCATATATTCCGGTTATCTGGTTTGTGCGGATTGTGGATGCAGTATGGTAAGAAAGAAGGCATATAGCGGTTCTTTTGAATATGTATATTATGTCTGCTCTGGAAATAAGAAGAACAAAGATACATGTAGCAGTCATAGAATCAGTGAAAATGCCTTAAATCTTGCCGTAACAAAAACATTGCAGCTTCATTTGAAGCATTTGGCTGATTTACAGGAGAGTATCCTGTACATACGGAAAACATCTTGTAATTCAGACAAGATAAAAATGATGGTACTGCAATCCGAAAAAATAAAGGGAGATATTGAAAAGTATAATCGCTTAAAATTGGAATGTTATGAGGACTATAAAAATGAACTAATTACTCAGGACGAGTATCTGCTGTTTAAGAAGGAATTGCATAACAGAATAGAAGATACTAAGAAGGCTGCTACGGAATTGAGCAAGAAAAAAAGAATGCTATTAGATGACAGATATGAAAAAGAAAGTTTTATGGAGAAATTTTTGACAAGCAAAGATATAGAGTTAAAGCGTTCCTTATTCGTTCGGTTTATCAGTCAGATATATGTGTATGAAGATCATCGGATAGAGATTATCTTTCGCTATCAGGATGAAATTGAGCAATTAGCTGGACTGGTAGGTGAAATCAAGCAGGAAACGGCTGCTCGGGAGGTGATTTGATGGCACGAAAAGTCAGAAATCATCCGGTTCCGAGAGATAAGATGAGTGAGAACAAATTATCGGAACAGACCCCAAAAGTTAAAACACATGATTTTTCCGTTGCACTTTACATTCGGCTGTCTAAAGAAGATAGTGGAAAAAATAATCAAAATACAGTGGAAAATCAAAAGGCGCTTTTGGAAGATTTTGTAAAAGACAAGCCGGATATGAAAGTGGTTGATATTTATGTCGACAATGGATTTAGTGGAACAAATTTTGAACGCCCTGCTTTTCAGAAAATGATGGAAGATGCGAAACGAGGTAAGATTAACTGCATTATCGTAAAAGATCTTTCTCGTTTTGGACGTAGTTACTTAGAAGCAGGAAATTATTTGGAAAAAATATTCCCTTTCTTAAACATTCGGTTCATTTCTGTTACAGACCACTTTGATACTTTTGCCGTAATTTCTTCTGAAGATGGCAGGGGAGTAGCGAATGGGATAGAAATTCCGCTGAAAAATATTATCAATGAGGTGTATGCAAAGGACATTTCCAGAAAAGTAGGCTCTGCCATAGAAATTCAGAAAAGAGAAGGAAGATATGGCGGTGGAGTTGCTCCATACGGTTATCAGAAATCGAAAACTGTTAAGGGTAAATATGAAGTGGACGAGGAAGCCGCAAAGGTGGTGCGCTATATCTTTGAATTGCGCTTGGCGGAATATGGATATTGCAGTATTGTAAAGATTTTGAATGAAAAGGCAATAAAGTCACCCAGTGCATACCGCTATGAAAAAGGGATTGTTAAGAATGAGAAGATGAAGGATGTACTATGGAAAACTTATGCCATAGAGGATATGCTTCGTGATGAAGTGTATCTGGGAAATATGGTAAGAGGCAAGACGCATTCTGCCATGCACAAGGGAGAAAAGAGGCATCATGTACCGAGGTCGGAATGGATTGTTGTTCAGGGAACCCATGAGCCTATTGTATCCAGAGAACTGTTTGATGCAGTACAAGCAGTTAATGAAAAGAAAATACAGGAACATAAGAAAAAGTTGGAAAAAGCAAAAGGGCATCTAAAACGGGATAATTTATTTAAAGTAAAAATATTCTGTGGAGACTGTGGTATTACCATGGGGTGCAATGTCGGCAATCATAACTCCAAGAGTTACTATTGCACCAATTACAGAGAAAATGGTGCAATGGGATGTGTAAAAAAGTATATCAGTGCAAGAAAACTGGAAAAGGCAGTATTAGAAGCGGTTCAGATACACCTGAAAATATTCTTGGAAAGCAGAAATGCAATCCAGTCAAGAAACAAGGATGCTGAAATCGGAAAGAAGCGAAAGGTTCTTGAAAGAGAAATAAAAGACCTGGGGCAAAAAGAGGTACAGTATCAGCAGAAATTAAGCAGTATCTATCTTGATTATAAAGATAAATTGCTTACGGTTCAGGAATACTTCATGCTGAAAGAAAAATATCAGGCTACTTTAGCAGAACTTGAGGCAGACAGTAAAGAGAAAGCACTGCTTTTGAATGAAATGCAGGAGGATTATGGGGAGGATTTGGAACTATCTCAAGCAGCAGAGCAGTATGCTGGACAGAAGATAGTGACCCCAAATATGGTAGATGCCTTGATAGAACGGATAGAAGTGTTTGCAAAGGGGCGTATTCATATTGTATTTCGATTTGAGGATGAGTACCGGAGGTTATTAGAAAAGAAGTCTGATATGGAGCAGGAGGTGGCAAATTGAAAGAAAATTCCAATAATTTGAATGTTTATTGTAGCGGACGGACAGGAGCAGAAATGAAGATGTATATGCTTGCCAAATATATCCGGCTTTCCATGGAAGATTTAGATTTATGCAATTCTGAAGAAAAGGCAGAGAGTGTAAGTATCAGTAACCAGAGAAATTTCATAGATACCTTTATAGAGCAAGGAGAAGAATTTCAGGGAGCAGAAATCAAGGAATTTGTGGATGACGGATATTCCGGCACTAATTTTGACAGACCGGCGATAAAGGAGCTGCTCCGGTCATGCAGGCAGGGAGAAATAGATTGCATTATCGTAAAGGATTTGTCACGTTTTGGACGAAATTATCTGGAAGTTGGAGATTATTTGGAACAGATTTTCCCGTTTTTGGGTGTTCGTTTTATCAGCATCAATGATGGGTTTGACAGTAAAAATTTTTTCGGACAGACGGGTGGAATGGATGTCGCTTTTAAGAATTTTATCTATGAGATGTATAGCAGAGATTTGTCTGAAAAGGTAAAAAGCGGAGTTACAACCTGCATGAAAAGGGGTGAATATTACGCAGGTTGCATGGTGTATGGCTACCAAAAGTCATCAGATGGTAAAAGAATGGAAGTTGACGAGGGTGCAGCAGTTACTATACGGCGTATTTTTCAGGAGTTGGCGGATGGAAAAGATGCAAAAACTTTGGCAATCGAACTAAATGCAGAGGGAGTGCCGACCAGGCTGACTTATAAGCAGGCAAAGGGAGAGCAGCTTAACCGGCATTATAAAGCAGATATATGGAATCGTAACAAGATACATTCTATTATCCATAACCGGGTATATCAGGGAGATATGGTGTATCGAAAGGCGATCCGTACCCAAATTGGCTGTAAACAGAAGGTAAGACAGCCGGAAGAAAAATGGCTTGTGATACCGGATCATCACGAGGCGATTGTCAGTCGGGAACTTTTCAAAAAGGCGAATGACAGTATCAGAAAAGGGAAAATAGCGGTTTATGACAGTTCTGCTGTCCGCCGAGGAATTGTCTTTTGCGGATGCTGTGGAAATCGGTTAGAACTGCGGAAAACAAAGATACCTTATTATCTGTGTAAACGCAGAAATTTGCTGGACAATGCAAAGTGCAATGAGATTCGTATGGAAAAAGAACAGATTGAGCAGACGATAAGGACTATCTGGCAGGAACATTGTAGATTGTTTGCGACAATCCCTGTTTCCGAGCTCTTTGAAAAACAGCAGGAGAAGTCGAAACAGCAGGAAAATAGACTAAAACAAAGCTTAGAGCGTTTTCCTGCTGAAAAAATCAAGCTGTACGAACGGTTCCGTTCTGGTATGGTAAAGCAGGATGTATTCTTAAAAGAAAAGGAACAGTTAAGCAGGCAGGAGGAAGTAGTACGGAGAGAAATAGAGAAAGTCTCTGAACAGATTGATATGCAGGAGGAAAGGGAAAAAAACTATCGATGTGTTGCAGATCTTGTGAAAAGGTATGGAACGAGCGAAACATTGACAGAAGAGTTTATGAGGGAGATGGTGGAGAAAGTCATAGTATATGAAGATAAGCGGATAGATATTGTCTGGAAGTATCGGGATGAATTTGAAGAACTATTGTAAGAATTTGAAAAGAGGAAGCTATTATTAAACATGTTCTAAACCGTCTTTGTATTTTTTTGTGGTAACTTATTTGTAACAAGTGGCTATAGAGAAAAAGAACTTAGGATGAGTAGTAGAACTCATAATTCATATTTTTAATTGACTGTTTTTGAGGAAAATAGTAAAATAAAATGGTTTATTATATTATTTAATGAGGTGAAAGAATGTACGTTGATTTATTTGCTGGGTGTGGTGGGTTGTCATTTGGATTATATAATGCTGGTTGGCAAGGTCTTTTCGCAGTAGAAAAAAATGTAGATGCTTTCGCTACGTTAAAATATAATCTGATTGATCAACGGCATCATTTTGTTTGGCCCCAATGGCTTGAGATGACCAATATAGATATTAACGAACTATTATTGAATCATAAGGAACAATTAGTTGAATTAAGAAATCAAGTCGATTTGGTGGTAGGTGGGCCACCATGTCAAGGCTTTTCAATGGCGGGAAAAAGAAAAGGAAATGATATACGAAATAGACTATATAATACATATATTGAATTTGTAAAATTGGTACAACCTAGAATGCTTTTTTTTGAAAATGTTCATGGGTTTACAGTTGGATTTGAACGTAAATATAAAGGGCAGAAGCGGAAAGGAAAACCATATTCTGAAAAATTAGTTAAAAAACTTAAAAGCTTGGGGTATGATGTGGCATATAAAGAAATATTGATGTCTGATTATGGGGTACCTCAAAATAGGAAAAGATTTATTTTATTTGCAATAAAGGGAGGAAAGGCAGAACTTTTTTTTGAAAAATTAGATGCTAATAAAGCGACGTTTTTGAAACATAGAGGATTGATAGCACCAATATGTGTTAATGATGCAATTGGTGATTTGCAAAGAAAATATGGTGAAGTTCAAAGCCCGGATACTCCTAGATTTAATAATGGAGTTTATGGACCAATTAACTCAGCGTATCAGAAATACATGAGACATAATATAACGGGAATAGATATTCCGAATAGTCATAGGTTTGCCCAATCAAAGCCCAAAACAGTGGAAGTGTTTGAACGACTAATGGTGGCCTCAAATCAAGCAATACGAATCACTCCTAAAATGGAAATGGTGGAGGGATTAAAAAAGAGAGGAGTTACTCCATTAAAGGGAAACTGTATTTGTCCAACGGTTACATCTATTCCTGATGATTTTGTGCATTATTCAGAACCAAGGATTTTAACAGTTAGAGAGTGTGCAAGATTGCAAAGCTTTTCTGATGATTATGTTTTTCAGGGAAAGTATACCACTGGCGGAGCAAGAAGAAAAATAGAGGTTCCTAGATATACACAGGTTGCGAATGCAGTGCCCCCATTGTTTGCAGAACAGGTTGGAATTGTTTTGAGAGGAATGTAAATGAAAGAAAAAGTACAATTAAGTTTTAGCACAAATGCTAAACTAGAAAAACTAATTGGTCGGGAGTTAATAACGAATAATATTATTGCAATTTTTGAATTAATAAAGAATTCTTATGATGCTTTTGCCCATAGTGCGACAATTACATTTGATAATTTTGAAATTAATTCTTGTGATTTACAAAAGTTACGCCAAATGGATAAAGTTATTTCTACAAATGAATCCAAGATAATAATTAGCGATGATGGTGTAGGAATGTCTTTTGAAGAAGTAAAGACCAAGTGGATGGAGATAGGGACTACTAGTAAAGAGGATTTGTATTTACATGAGTGGCAAAAGCCTAACAAGGATGAAAGAGTAATAAATGGAGAAAAGGGGATAGGAAGATTTGGAGCAGACAAGTTGGGGGCTTTGTTACGGTTAATTAGTATCGGAGATAATGGATATGAAAAGACAATTATTGATATTGATTGGAATAAATTTGATAATCATGACAAACTGATACAAGACATAAAATTTGATTGCTCGGTTGAGAGATTTGAAACACCACAGAAGACAGGATTGCGCTTAGAAATAATGTCATTACGAGACAAGTGGACTCGAGCAGACATAGTGAAGTTAAAGAGACATTTGAGAAAATTAATTTCACCATTTTCTCAGGAACAAGAGAAATTTCAAATATATCTTAATTATAATAATAAGGAGTCAGAAAGGATTGTTAATGATTCGTTTGAATACGCAACAACAGGAATAGAAGCTTCTATTGATAAAGAGGGTTGTATGAATTATGAAATATTTTCACCGCTTGATGGTAAGAATATGGAGTTACAATTGCCCCCTCCAAGTTTTGGGCCGATACAATTGAGAATTTTATATATGGATAAGGCGGCTAAAAGTGCATTTACCAGACGGACAGGAATGACAACAAAAGATTATGGGAATATTAAGGTCTTTAGAGATAATTTTAGAGTTTTGCCTTATGGAGAGAAAGAAAATGATTGGCTGGGAATAGATAATAAGCATGCTCAAGGTGCATTTCGAACATTTGGTACGCGAGATTTAGTTGGGTATGTTCAAATCAGTAAAGTAGACAACCCCATACTTAGAGATGCAACAAGCAGGCAAGGGTTGAATGAAGATATAGACGAATTTGAGGATTTTAAAGACTTTATATGGCGTTGTATTGAAGTATTGCAGACATATGTTTTTAATCAAATAAAGCATGAATCTGAAAAGCAAGGGGAGATAATTAAAGGAAAAGTAAGAGAAATAAAGCAAGATATTACGGACTTTAAAAAAGAAATTCCTCTTTTATATGATGATATAAAAATTCCAGAAGAGGAAAAAAAATTGATTGTGTCTCGAACAACGGAAACATTAGAATCTATTAATCAAAATATACAGTTTGTTGAACAAGCGAATCGCCAATTATCCAGTCGAGTCAAAGTGATGGAAAAGATTGTTGGCGCTGAAAACAGATTGTATGATATGTTACATGCAATTAAAAATAGATTGTTTGCATTAGAGGCAATGATTACTGATGTTGAGACGGAAGCGAATAGTCGAGGGATATATTATGATAGAAAATTCGCAGATAAGATACTAATAGATATAGAAAAAATGGTTTTATCTGCTATGCGTCGCAGCTCGCCAAGAAGGAAAAAGCGAGATGTTGTAATATTGTCTTATTTTATCGAAGAGTTTATCGAAGAAAATAAAAAAATATACAGTGATGTTGATTTTGAATTTTCTGTTGATAACTATTATAGAATTTTTGTGAATGTTGAAGAATTGAGAATATCTCTTGAAAATCTTTTGGATAATTCAATCAAGGCAATGGTTTCAGAGAGAGAAAAGAAAATATATATATATATAACTAAAGAAGAAAAGAATCTGAAACTGTATTTTGAGGATAATGGCATCGGTATATCGAAAGAGAATGCACCGTTTATTTTTAATGTGAGTTTCACCACAACAAATGGGTCAGGCATTGGACTTTCAAATGTGCTAGATTTTATGAAAGATGAGGGAGGAGATATTAATCTATTAGAAACTGGAAAATTAAAAGGAGCCGCCTTTGAATTAACATTCCCGATAAAAGGAGGAATATCATGAGAAAATATAAAGTTTTGTTTGTTGATGATGAGGAAGATATTATTATTGGAATAATGAATGCTGTCAAAAATTTACTATCATTAAAGCATGGTTATGATATATCTTATTCTGTATTGAAAAATAGAAAAGATATTGAAAACATGAACGAAATTGCTGCTGATATAGTACTATTTGATTGTGCATTGGGAGCTGCAGCATTGGATTTCGGGAATAATGATGAAACAACCTTTGGAATTGAATTAATGCGTAGATTTCGAAAAAATAATGATAGAACGAAAATTATTTTCTATTCGGGCAGGTTTTCTATGAAAGGGTCGCAGTGTTATGATTTTACTCATGAAGAGATTTTAAGTTTAATCAATGAACTTCATATTTATAAAATGATTCCTAAAAGGGCAGAAAATATTGCTGATGCTATTTTGGAGGCAATCAATGAATTGGATGCTATTATTGTAAGTTTAGAGGATTTAAAAGAAGAATACGATAGTGCTGGAGAATTCTTTGTGGATAATAAATTGTATCCTATAGGAGATCTGATAGAGGAACTAAAGCGTGGAACAATAGTTGGAGAGGATTTTAGAAAGTCAATATTAAAAATGGTGCTTACCTATATGATGAAATTTGGTGGAGATGAAGAATGAATATATATGTTTATTGGAATAGAAATAATAATGATTGTACAAAAATATTTCATTTTATGTCTCGGAATGATGAACATAGTGTGGTGGAGTTTTTAGAGCAAGACAATAATCTTAGTATTAAAAGAATATATCAGCCGTTTGAGGATAAAAATGAAATACTCAAGGATATACAGCATAATGAATTAATTATTTTTCTGACACATGGAACAGAGAAACAAATTTTGAAATATCAGAATTCACCTGAAAGGAATTTAGAAGAATATGTATTGATAGATCAAAAAAATGCTAGTTTATTAAAAGATAAAGTGGTTTTGGCTTTTTGCTGTGCAAGTGCCAAAACATTAGGGAGATATTGCGTTTCTCCTCAAATAGGGTGTAAAGCGTATGTGGGATTTGAGAGTGATATTGTATATGATAATGGAAAAGCAGAAAAAACAAGGCATATTATATACGAATCTTATAAAATTGCATTTATGAAAGGTTTAAAATATGCTGTTAAAACGAAGTGCAGCATACAAGAGTACCATACGAAATTAGTTCTGTATTTAAGAAGGGAAGCAGCAAAAGCAATAATGAAATCAGAGAATCATTCTTTGCATAATATGTATAGTGGTACAATAGATGGTTTGGTAGCATTAGGGGATATTAAGCAAAGTTTGTTTCGATAGCTGTTCATGATAAATCGTCAAGTGCTAAGCAGATGATAGAATTAAGAAATGATGTAAAAACCTGCAGTAGTTTTTTGTCGTTCTCCAAAAGCAAATGGAGTTCATTATTGTAATAAGAAAGATCATCTGGGGATAAGCACAGAAAAGAAGAATCCATTAATAAGGATTCGATATATAAAAGTTCATTTTCGATTACTGTGATATTATTTTTACATAGTTGAATTAATAAAGAATAATTCTCATTTACTAATAATTTGCAATTATATGAAAGCATTCATAGATTCCTCCATATAATAGTATATGAAGGAATCTGTTATTTTATGCAAAGTTATTAAGTGATTCTTTAATATAGTGGATAATGAATCATACTATTATCTATTGTCAACCCTCAAATTAAAATTCTCTCAAAAAAATTTGGTCCTTACTTGACACCAGCAGACGATGGACCAAATCCGGATCATACGGAGACACTTTTGGAAGGTTTGAAAGAGCGGAATGTGAAGGCAACTTTTTTTCTTCTGGGTGCGGAGTGTGAAAAATATCCAGAGATCGTGAAGAAAATCCATGCAGACGGACATCTCATCGGCGTTCATTCCTATGAACATGTGAATCTTTCCAATCTCACGGATCAGGCGGCGATGGAGCAGGTGGACAAAACAGACCAGATTATTTTTGGACTGACCGGAGAACATGCGCAGTATATCAGACCGCCTTACGGCTGCTGGAAATGCAATCTCGATTATGAGACAAAAATGATCGAGGTGCTGTGGGACGTCGATCCGCTCGACTGGAAGACAGATAATTCCAGCGTCATTGCAAAGCGTGTCATGGATAAAGTGCAGGAAAATGATATCATTCTGCTGCATGATGCCTCAGAATCATCGGTAAATGCAGCGTTTCTGATTATTGATGAATTGCAGGGAGAGGGATATTCGTTTGTGACGGTCGAGGAACTGATATTGGAATAATTTACAAATGTAAAATGCTATGATAACAGAAACAGAGGTAACACAATGTATATTGTGTTACCCCTGTTTTGCGTTCCGGAATCATGGAACCACATTGATTACAATGCATATTGTTCAGATATTTTATTGGAAGGAAAATCCTGTCCCTTATAAACAGATTTTGCGGAAAACCTCATCCCTGTCATCCTGCTCGATCCCAAGATAACGTTTGGTGATGTCAAAAGAGGAATGATGATAAATCTCCATGAGAAGTACCGGTGGAACTCCTTGCTTCCACGCATAATATCCAAATGTTTTCCGCAAGGAATGCGGGCTTATCACGCCGCTTAGACCGCTGTTTTCTGCCGCCTTGCGGATAATCCGGTAAGCCTGTACCCTTGAGATTGGATCTGCGTCTTTTCCACAGAAAAGATACGCATCCCCGCTGATCTCAAAACTGCGTCCAGACGCTAAAAACTGATAGTATTTTTGCAGCTGGACAGTTATTTTTCCATTCAGATAAATATTCGATGCTTTTCCGGTCTTTGCCTCCACAAGAAGCAGATGTTCTCTTACGCTCCGGTTTTCTAAGTCATATACCTGCTTCCACTGTAAAGAAAGAAGATCCGAAATCCTTAATGCGGTATTCAGCCCCATCGTAAGCAGCAGTTGATTTCTCGGATGATATTGTACCTGTTCATAAAAGTTCATAAAATCTTTCAGTTCCTGTTCTGAGCGGATTGGCTGAGCTGTGTTCATATTTTTTCTCCTCACATACTTGAATAAAAATTTTTTTAAAAAAGGGGTTAAGTAATGGAAACTCTGTCCGATATATAAAGCAAGAAACAGAGGTAACACAATATACAATGTGTTACCAGTATCTGAAACGGATGGAGTACCATTTTTAATATACGCAGTATTTATGGAAAAATACAAAGCCACATGGAGGTTACAATGCTTAAATTATCTTTAAAACCGGGAGAATACATTGATATAGGAGAAAATATCCGTGTCGTTTTTTCCGGTGGTTCTGCAAATAACATTCATCTTCTTGTAGACGCACCACGCGAATACAACATTGTGCGCAGTAATTCCATGAAGCAGAAGGACAAAAAAGAATACTATCGTGAGCAGACAATCTCGGAGGAAGCAAAGCGTGAGATCGCAGGAATCTTAATGCGTGAGAAGCACGCAGCTTCTGAGATAACGGACAGACCGGCTGCAAAAAAAGCCATTTACACAGTCAGCCACAGACGGTAATAATGCCATGCTAACCTAGGGGCGTGGTTTATTATACAGGCACTTTGTGCCAAAATCCTGATTTTTTCAGGGAAAAGGGAATGGAATCCCGAAAATAAAAATTATTTTAGCGGCAGAAAGACCGCAACACACGGAGGTAAAAAATTATGGTAGTACAACACAACATGCAGGCAATGAATGCCAACAGAATGTTAAACATCACAACAGGACAGCAGGCAAAATCCACAGAGAAGTTATCTTCTGGTTACAGAATCAACCGTGCAGCAGATGATGCAGCAGGATTAACAATTTCTGAGAAAATGAGAAAACAGATCCGTGGTCTTGATCAGGCTTCCACAAACGCACAGGACGGTGTGTCCGCAGTTCAGACAGCAGAGGGTGCTTTGACAGAAGTTCACTCCATGTTACAGAGAATGAACGAGTTAGCAGTTCAGTCTGCGAATGGAACAAATGCACAGTCTGATAGGGATGCGATTCAGGCAGAGATTACGCAGTTAACAACCGAAATTAATCGTGTATCTGAAACAACAAAGTTTAATGAAACTTATTTGTTAAAAGGAGATACCAAAACAACAAAAGACGTTTATTTTGGAACATCAAGATATGGAATTAAAGCGGGTACCACATTATATGATGCTGACAAAAACACGTTAACTGCAGATAAGTTAAAAGCAACCTTGGCAAAGGGCGGAAAAGTGTATACGGATAACGCTGCAACCCAATTAGCTAAAAAAGGTGTTGACTATGCGTATGTAACAAAATTTTATGATGCTAATGGAAAAGAAGTTTCAGCAGAAAAGGCTGCAACAGGTGGTGCAGCAGTGTATGGCGATAAAAATGCACAGATTAAAATTTCTGATGATGGAGCAGATTTAATAACCAACAAATATGTTACAAAGGATTCTGTAAATGGTGACTTAGTATTTAATCTTCATGTAGGTGCAGATTCAGAAATTAATAACAAGATTTCGGTTACCATTGAAGAAATGAGTTCAAAAGGTTTAGGTGTGGAAGGACTGAAAGTTGATACTGAAGATGATGCTACAGTATCAATTGACACAATTTCAGCAGCAATCCAGAAAGTTTCTTCCCAGCGTTCTGCTCTCGGTGCTGTTCAGAACAGATTAGAGCATACGATCGACAACTTAGACAACGTTGTTGAGAACACAACAGCAGCTGAATCCCGTATCCGTGATACAGATATGGCTGAAGAGATGGTTAACTACAGCAAGAACAACATTCTTGCACAGGCAGGTCAGTCTATGCTTGCACAGGCTAACCAGTCTACACAGGGTGTTCTTTCTCTGTTACAGTAATTACAGATACCATAAGACAAACAACAAAAAGTCTGACCGCATCAGCGGCCAGGCTTTTTGTTGTTGTGCGCCTAGCGGCGCACGTTTCTAAGTATGACGGACATGCCGTCGTCTGTACACGTCAACTATTGAAACCGCCGTGTACCGAACGGTACGCACGGTGGTGTGACAGGACGGCGGTTAGTCACGTCTCCTACTCGATTATTCGGAATGAACAGTAATATATTTTTGTTTTCGACTGTTTGGCTTATCTGGAATAGTCATTTTAAGCTGACCACTTGCCAGTAGAGGATTCAAATATTTTCTTGTAAAATAAGTGAGATTTCGATAACCAATAAACGAGCAAATTTCTTGTTTGCTTTTTTCTGTTATACAAAAATCCAAGACTGCGTGTAGGATGTCCTGTGATTTATCTTGATCACTAACTTGGTCACAATCTTGGTCACTGCCTAAGTCTTTCTGACTAAGATGGTAATTCACATTTTTCAAAATAACTCTGAAATCTGTCGCTGTTGAGGAAAATTCGGGCTTATATGCCTCTGTGTATCCAGGCAGCTTTTCAGTTTCACTGACGATTTTGCGCAGACCACTTCCACGGCGTTCCATGTACTTCATGCGGTGGAACAGGTCAGCAATCACAGGGTTTCGTCGCATCGAACGAATACTGTAAATATCGTATTCCTGAATTGAGCCGCCGCCAAACATACCGCCCGGAGATGTGATTTCCACCCGATCATCAAACATATCAATATGGATTTCGCTGCCAAGCACAATATAATCACGATGGATAAGCGCATTGACAAGAGCCTCTGTCACAGCTCGTTCAGCATAATCCGGCTTGTCTACACGATACTGTGCCTTTTTGACAAAACGGACTTTGGAATTATTGCGAATAAATTCACTGCCGCTGTTCAGTAAATAAATCAAATTTCCCTCGTATTCTTTATCGTCCAGCGCATCATCAAAGATAGAGCCTTTTTCCAAGCCATTCCACCGGGTACAGAACATACGGGAGTTATAAACCGTGTGCTGATCGGTCATGAGTTTTCCGGCATTGGTCAGGAGTCCATTTTTATCAGTCAAACCAAAGGAAATATAATCGGATGGCTCAAAGCGGAGACTGGTCCGTTCCAGATAGGTTGCTTCCAGAAGTGTAAAGCTGTAATCCTTTTTTACCGCGTCTGTTGTTAGGGTATCAAAGGACTGATTGGTTCCCTTTAAGATCAATTCATTCACAATGTAATCAGGGGCAATTACGCTTTCATTTCCAACACGGATATATGCTTCCATCACGCCGTCTGCCTTGTAATAATATGGGGTGCTGCGGCCGGGAGAAACCTCCAGAGCTAATAGATTTTTACCATCTTCCTGTAATGGTTTTAAGATAAACTGAGGTAATGGTGTGATTCGTTCTTTGATTAAGCGGCTGATCGCCTCAGCATCCTTTTGAACATCGAACAAGCCAATAGGTTTCCGGTCATCAGAGATTCCGAAAAACAGAGTTCCGCCGATTCCATTAGAAAAGGCACTGACACTTTTTAACCAGCTTTTGGGTTTCTTTATTTCAAGTGCAACTTTGAAATCACATTCGGTTGCTTCAGCAATGAGCTGTTCTATCATAAAATCCCTCCTTTGAGGTATTGGTAGTTTCTTTATATTATACCCATAAGGAGAGTTTATTTCAACGATAGGCACAAAGAGTTCAGAGAAAATATTTTGAGAGGATGGCGGTTAGACACCGCCTCCTGCTCGTTGGATATCCCCACATAAAACAGGTTGCTTTTGCAGGGCTATGTATGCAATAATATCATTAAATTCAGAAACATGACACAGGTCAAAATGACAATATAGGTAATTGCAAAACTTATAGAAAACATAATTTAATCGTGGAAAATAAGATAAAATGAAATATCCACTTGTCAAACAGGGCAAATTCATGTAATGTAATAATTGCGATGAATTTTCACGAATAAAATCCGTCATATTTTTGGAATAAAATACTAAAAATTGAATTTATGATCTCAAATATTGCAAGTTTTGAAATTAGAATATTCAATATGGTCAAGTGTACGCAGTACACGGACAAAAAGAAAGGCTTTTCGTATGGATTTATTTGATTATATGAGAGAACAGAACAGAGAAAAGGAGTCGCCATTAGCTTCCAGACTTCGTCCAACCACGTTGGATGAGATGGTGGGGCAGCAGCATATTATCGGAAAAGATAAGCTGCTTTACCGCGCAATCAAGGCTGACAAGTTAAGTTCCATTATTTTATATGGACCGCCGGGAACCGGGAAAACGACTTTGGCAAAGGTCATTGCCAATACCACAAGTGCTGAGTTCCTTCAGATCAATGCAACTTCCGCCGGGAAAAAAGACATGGAGGATGTCATTGCGCAGGCGAAGAACAATCAGGGCATGTATGGCAAAAAGACGATCCTGTTTATCGATGAGATCCACCGCTTCAATAAGGGACAGCAGGACTATCTCCTTCCGTTTGTGGAGGACGGAACTGTGATCTTAATTGGTGCAACGACCGAGAATCCTTATTTTGAGGTGAATGGAGCGCTTTTGTCCCGTTCTATTATTTTTGAGCTGAAGAATCTGTCAACGGAAGATATTAAGACACTGATCCTCAGGGCGGTGAATGATAAGGAAAAAGGAATGGGTGCTTACGATGCAGTCATTGAGGAAGAGGCACTAGATTTTCTTGCGGACGTGGCAAACGGAGACGCAAGAGCAGCGCTCACAGCAATTGAACTTGGCATTCTGACAACGGAGCGGAGTGATGATGGAAAAATCCATATCACACTTGAGGTTGCCAGTGAATGTATCCAGAAACGTGTGGTGCGCTATGATAAAACAGGAGATAACCATTACGATACAGTCTCTGCGTTTATCAAAAGCATGCGCGGCTCTGACCCGGATGCAGCAGTTTATTATCTTGCCAGAATGCTTTATGCGGGGGAAGATATTAAGTTCATCGCAAGAAGAATTATGATCTGCGCAGCGGAGGATGTGAGCAATGCCGATCCGATGGCACTCGTTGTCGCAACATCGGCAGCACAGGCAGTTGAGCGTATCGGTATGCCGGAGGCACAGATTATTTTGTCGCAGGCGGTCACGTATGTGGCAAGTGCGCCAAAGAGCAACTCGGCAGTCAATGCGATCTTCGATGCGATGGAAGCAGTAAAGAATACGAAAACAGCGCCGATCCCGGTTCATTTACAGGATGCACACTATAAGTCATCCGGAAAACTGGGGCATGGTGTTGGATATAAATATGCACATGATTATCCGAATCATTATGTGGAGCAGCAATATCTGCCGGACGGACTGACAGACCGGAAGTTCTACGTTCCGGGTGAGAACGGCTACGAGAAGAAGATCCGTGAATATTTCAAAAAGATCAAGGGTGAGCCAGAAGAGGAGTAAGAGAACATTCCGGGCATGAGATGATCTCTGTTTCACAGGCTGATGAGCAGAACACATTTTTCCGGTATTGGATCTTTACATATATTAAAAAGCAGGAGGAATTAGAGATGAAGTCCTACGAGGAAATGACAAAAGAAGAGTTATTGAAAGAGAAGGAAGGATTGGAAGCGGAATACAAAAAATTCCAGCAGAGAGGCTTAAAACTTGATATGTCCAGAGGTAAGCCATCCCAGGAACAGTTAGACCTTTCGATGGGAATGATGGATGTACTGACTTCCGGTGTTGATCTGACCTGTGATGATGGTACAGACTGCAGAAACTATGGTGTGCTGGACGGTATCAGTGAAGCAAAACAGCTCATCGGTGATATGATCGAGTGTAATCCCGACAATATCATCATTTATGGTAACTCAAGCCTTAATATTATGTATGACACCATCTCCCGTTCCATGACGCACGGTGTAATGGGAAATACTCCATGGTGTAAATTAGATAAAGTAAAATTTTTGTGCCCGGTACCGGGATATGACAGACATTTTGCAATCACAGAATATTTCGGCATTGAGATGATCAACGTACCGATGCTTCCGACCGGACCGGATATGGATATGGTGGAAGACCTTGTGAGCAAAGATGAGGCGATCAAAGGTATCTGGTGTGTGCCAAAATATTCCAATCCACAGGGAATCACTTATTCGGATGAGACGGTCCGCCGTTTTGCAAGATTAAAACCGGCAGCAAAAGATTTCCGTATTTACTGGGATAACGCATACTGCGTGCATCATTTATATGATATTAACCAGGATCATCTGATCGAGATCTTAAAAGAATGCAAGAGAGCAGGAAACCCGGATATGGTTTACAAATTCTGTTCTACAAGCAAGATCACATTCCCTGGTTCCGGTGTGGCAGCGATCGCAACTTCTGCCAACAACTTAGAGGATATCAAGAAACAGTTGAAGATCCAGACCATTGGTCATGATAAGGTAAACCAGCTGCGCCATGTCCGTTTCTTCAAAGACATCCACGGAATCACAGAGCATATGCGCAAGCACGCAGATTCTCTCCGTCCAAAATTTGAAATGATCCTGGATACATTTGAAAGAGAGTTAAAAGGACTCGGAGCCGGAAGCTGGTACAGCCCGAAGGGTGGATACTTCATCACATATGAGACACTGGATGGATGTGCAAAAAATGTTGTGGCAAAAGCAAAAAAAGCAGGGGTTGTGATGACTCCGGCGGGTGCGCCTTTCCCATATGGAAAAGATCCGCATGATTCTGTCATCCGTATCTCACCATCCTATCCAAGCCTGGAAGATCTTACGACTGCGATCGACATCTTTGTTGTCTGCGTCAAACTTGCAAGCATTGAGAAGCTTTTAGGAGAATAATAGTAAGTTTTCAACCGTTGAAAAGCAAAAGAAAAAGACCTGTGTGTACAATGTCATGATGTTCGCATGACATAGGTACACGCAGGTCTTTTTTATGAATTATGCCTCAGTGGAAGCATCCTCTGTTCCGTTTTTCCATTTGTTGAATTTCTCGACAACTGCATCGTAAGTTTTCTGGGAAATATCCGGAAGTTTGTCTCCCCAGGATTTGGTTGCCTGCTCGAAACCTTTCTTGAAAGCTTCTAACATAGCGTCTGCTTTCTCGGAATCACCACCGGATAAAGCTTTTGCAAAATCAAGAATACGGTCGGAAGTCTGTTCTACACCCCAGTAACCGTCGTCCGTGATATCAGCCTGTGCCTGTGCTTTCACATCAGCTGATACGGTAAAATCACCCTTTGCAAGGAATTTCCACATATCATCTGCGGTGCCGATCGCAACACCCTGCTTGGTCATCATCTGCTCAACGATGCTGCGGAGCTGTGCAGTGCGCTGCTCTGCGTCAGCTTTTAGCTTTGCAACGATCGCTGCGTTATCGGTCTTGCTTGTTGTTTTATTGGAAGCCTTATCTGTCCTGGAGTCAGAACTCTTCTCGTAAATGACACCGGAAGCTGTCTTGGAAGAATCTGCCTTTTTCGTTGTCTCGGATGTCTTTTCTGCTGTTTTTGTTGTTGTCTGTGTAGATGCTGCTGCGGCAGCAGTCACAGTGTTAATGGAATTGATTGCCATATGATCCTCCTTGTCTGGCGAAGCTGGATGCATTTGTTTTTACAGAAAACAAAATGTTCAGCCACCTGAATGAATAGTTATTAACCTTCCATGGTTCTGTTAATTATATCGGACCGGCAAAGAAAAAAGTTTAGTGCCGATTGACCTTTTGGACATAAAATGATAAGATACTAATTGTATACAAAAAACATAAAAAAAACAAGTTTTATTTTAAGTACAATCAATGTGTGTTAGCGACGATTTTGGTAAGGAGAAACTAACCGATGAAGGATATTTCAGTAAAGGCGCTGGCTAAGATTAATCTTGGGCTGGATGTGGTACGAAAAAGAGAGGATGGTTATCATGAGGTCCGCATGGTGATGCAGACCATTCATTTGTTTGACCGGCTGGAGATCTCGAAGAATACTTCCGGTGAGATCACGATGGAAACGAATCTTTCTTTTTTGCCGACGAATGAGAACAATCTTGTCTATAAAGCGGCAAAGCTTTTGCAGGATGAGTTTGCGATAAAAGATGGCGTGCATGTATGGCTACACAAGTATATTCCGGTAGCTGCCGGGATGGCAGGGGGAAGCACGGACGCAGCGGCAGTGTTATATGGTATGAACCAGATTTTTGATCTGGGTCTGACAAGGGAAGAACTGATGGAGCGCGGTGTGAAGATCGGCGCAGATGTTCCGTACTGCATTATGCGCGGAACGGCTTTGGCAGAGGGCATAGGAGAGAAGCTTTCGAAGCTTCCGCCGATGGTGAAATGTCCTGTTTTGATCGCAAAACCGCAGATCAGTGTTTCTACTAAGTTCGTCTATGAGAATCTGAAGTTAGGCTCTGATATGGTACACCCGGATATTGACCGGCTTGTGGCAGATATCAGAGAGAAAGATTTATATAAAATTGCAGCAGATATGGGAAATGTCTTAGAGACAGTGACAATCCCGGCTTATCCTGTGATCGCAGACATCAAAGATCACATGATGGAGCATGGTGCTGTGAATGCCATGATGAGTGGCAGTGGTCCGACGGTTTTCGGTCTTTTTGACAAGGAAGCAGTGGCAGTAGAGGCATACGAGGCGATGAAAGCCTCCGGTCTTGCAAAACAGGTATATTTAACGAGTATTTATAATAACGCGCGTAAGTAGAAAGGCATGGTATCAAAGATGACAGAAGATTTAACATTGAATATGGATGCGTATCTTCCGCTGAGAGATGTTGTGTTTAACACGTTAAGAGAGGCTATTTTGAAAGGGGAACTGAAACCGGGCGAACGGTTGATGGAACTGCAGCTTGCGGCAAAACTTGGTGTCAGCCGTACACCGATCCGTGAGGCGATCCGTATGCTTGAGCAGGAGGGACTTGCCGTTACGATCCCAAGAAAAGGCGCAGAAGTTGCCAAAATGACGGAGAAAGATATGGAGGATGTCCTTCAGATCCGTGAAGCGTTAGATGAGCTTGCGGCAAAAATTGCATGTGAGCAGATTTCTGAGGAACAGTTAGAAGAGCTGGTTGCGACCATGCATGAGTTTGAGGAATCCACCAAGACAGATAATGTGAAAAAAATCGCAGAGGCGGATGTAAAGTTTCACGATATTATTTACCAGTCAACCGGTAACCCGAAGCTTGTGAATATGTTAAATAACCTCCGGGAGCAGATGTACCGCTATCGTGTGGAATATCTGAAAGATGAGAATAACTATCCGACATTGATGAAAGAACATAAAGATATTGTGGAAGGGTTAGTCCGTAAGAACAAAACGCAGGTGACAGAGACGATGCACCAGCATGTGAAGAATCAGGCAGTCGCAGTTAAGGCTATGATCCAGGAGCAGGAATAAGAAGTAACTGCCCGGAGGACAGGAAAACTGCATAAAAAATGGAAAACCGTACAGACTAGAAAGAGGATAAGCATTTTGCTTATCCTCTTTCGTATTTTTTTTAACAATTAAGCGGCAAAACTCTGATTTATACTGTGAAGATTATGTAAGGTAAACAAAATTTTCATAATTATTTACTATATTTAAGAGTTTTGCAGACAGTTTTTTTATAGAAAGGGAGTGATTTACAAATGTCGGAAAATCGGGAGTGTCCGGTATCGACGGATTTAACGAAAAATATAGAGGAAATGGAATTTTATTTTCATGACTGTGCGGACATCAAAAAGAAGCAGATGAAGCTTGGCAGGAATCAGGATACCGCTTGTTATCTGACCTTTATTGAAGTGTCCGTGGACATGGGAACATCCGCACTCGGAGAGACTTTAAAATACTTAAATGGACTGACAAGGGATGAGATCCTTTGTACACTGCAGGAAAATGCGCTTGGAATTTCGGATGCAACATATTTTCCGACCATTGAGGAGGCTGTGAGCGGTCTGCTCACCGGGGAGGCGATTCTTTTTGTGGACGGTTTTGACCGGGCAGTGAAAATACCGGATGACGGTTATCCGAATATGGGGATCACAGAGGTGGATTCGGAAAAAGTAATCCGTGGCTCCAACGAAGGTTTCTGCGATTCTGTGAAGCAGAATGCGGCGCTGATCCGGAAAAGGATCCGCTCGCCCCGTGTGAAAGTGAGGGGACTGAAGGCCGGGATTAGATCGAACACGAACGTCTACCTTGTGTATGTGGAAGACCTTGCAAACCCGGGACTTGTAAAAGAAATTGAAAAGAGGTTGCAGGATTTCACAATCGATGGGATATTAGACAGCGGAATGTTAGAACAGCTGGCAGAGAAAAAATGGTATTCGCCATTTCCACAGTTTCAGACAACGCAGCGTCCTGACCGGGCGGCCATGGCGGTATTAGAGGGTAGAGTGATCGTGATGTGCGATAATTCGCCGATCGGACTGATACTGCCGACGGACTACAATTCATTTATCCGCACCAGTGACGATTATTACAGCCGTTTTGAGATTGCGACTTTCGGGCGGATCCTGCGGTATCTGGCATCCTTTTTTGCAATGACGCTTCCGGGATTTTATCTTGCAGTGACTAATTTTCATACACAGATACTCCCAACCACACTACTTTTGTCGTTTGCAGAGGCGAGGCAGGGTGTCCCCTTTCCGGCAGTCGTGGAAGTGCTTATCATGGAATTGTCGTTTGAACTTTTGCGGGAGGCGGGCGTGCGGCTTCCCGGTGCGATGGGAAATACCATCGGGATAGTGGGTGGCCTGATTATCGGACAGGCGGCAGTCGAGGCAAATCTGGTCAGCCCGATCGTTGTGATCGTCATCTCTTTTACTGCGCTATGTTCTTTTGCAATACCGAACGAAGAATTTGCCACAGCCTTCCGTATCCTGAAATTCTTTTTTATTGCGGTCTGTGCGTGGCTTGGCTACTTTGGCATGCTGCTTGGGCTGCTTGCGGTGCTCACCCATCTGTCGCATCTGACCAGCTTTGGCATCCCGTATCTCATGCCGTTTGTGGGAGCAGATTTGAACAATTATGAGGATGAGCGGGATTTTATCTGGCGGCAGCCTTTCCGGAAACTGCGCAAACGTCCGATTTATGCAAATCCGAAAGAGCGGACAAAGCTGACGTTTTCAAAGAAGAGATAGGTTGAGAAAAGTTTTTATCTTAAGATAAATGGAAATCTGATGAAAAAATGCGCAGATGTTAGAAGAGATAGGGGGAAGTATGTTCTCAGAAAACAATCAAATTTCAGGCAGACAGGTGTTCCGCCTTCTGACGTATGACTTTCTTGGAATGGGAACGCTGCTGCTGCCGACAATGCTTGCAGATACGGCAGGGCGCGACGGGATTTTTTGCATCCTGGCGGGGATTTTGTCCACGTTTTTGTACTTGAAATTATTGAGATATCTGTTGAAAGGCATGAAAACAAGTTATCCTGATTTTTTGAAGCAGAACTGTGGAAAAATATGCGGTTATGTACTCTGGGGTGGATATTTTCTGTACTTTATCCTCATGGCTTCGTACACGGCGTATCTGTTTTCCACGCTGATGTTAAATGGTCTTGTGGAAAACGTCAGCTTTTATCTGGTGCTGTTGTTGATATTACTGCTCGCATTTTATGGAATGGCAGGTGGGATCGAGGGCAGGGCAAGAGTGTATGAGATACTGTTCTGGTTTCTGATGATACCTCTTTTTCTGATGTTATTTGCGGCATGCAGGGAGGTAAAGCCTGCCTACTGGAGCCCGGTTTTTATGGCGGATGGAAAAGAAGTGTTAAGCGGCAGCTATTATGTGCTTTTCTGTTATTCCATGGTGTCAATCGTACTGTTCCTGAAAGAATATGTTGCGGATCGTAAGAAATGCGTTGGCGCAGCAGAAAAAGCGGTCTGGTTTTCCGGCGGCGTATTTATAGCACTGTATCTGATCCTGATCGGGCTGTTTGGCGTCGAGGCACTGGCTCAGATGAAATTTCCGGCGGTCACGATGATGAGCCGCGTGCAGGTGACGGGCGGATTTTTGAAGAGAACGGATGCTTTTATGTTCAGCATCTGGTTTTTTACGCTGTATGCGATGCTAAACAGCATGGTTTTTTACAGTGGAAATCTGGCTGAAAAAGTGATCCGTGACTGCGGCGGTTATCTGGAAGGGAAAAAAAGAATGCTGCCGTATCTCATTCTGCTTCTTCTGGTGTATGGCGTGACAGTGCTGTTTTACAGAAACCAGCAGTTTTTGGACTGCGTGACATTCCTGCTGTGGAAGATTGGAACACCTTTTGTCGTTGGCGTGCCGGTACTGTTGTGTCTGGCTGGAGAGAGAAAAAAACATAATAAAAAAGTGCGTGTGCTGGTGCTGGTATGTTTTTTGTTTGGGTGTCTTTTCTTACAGGGGTGTAATGTCGCAGAACTTGAGGATAAGGCATTCCCGGTTCTTTTGAATATCAGAGATCAGGACGATTTCCAAAATGTGTGGCTGAATCATGAGTATGCAGGAAACAAAGAGGTGGATTACAACCATTTGAAAGTGGTGCTCATTGAGAGGTCTTTTCTGGAAAAAGAGGCGGAAGTGGAAGATATGCTATCCATGCTGGAGCAGGAAAAAGAGGTTCCGTGGAACGCTTATGTGATGACAACGGAAAGCTGTGACCGTCTGGCGCAGACAGAGGGAGAACTTGATGTGCTGCTTGGAAATTATCTGGAAGAACTGCTGGAAAACACATCGGGCATTGACCAGAAAGCTTACCCGACGCTTGGCATGCTCTATGAGGAGCGCGCTAATCACTTAGAGACACTTTATATTCCGTTTGTCGATATAGAGCGGGAGCAGTCCGGGGCAGTGGAGGATGATACCGAGAAACCGCAGATTACAGCCTACGAAGTCTGGAAACGTGGAAGGGCGGCGGGGCTTGTCGATACGGATACCGCACGTGCAGCATTCTTCACACAGAACTTTGCGGATGATTACACCTTACAACTTGCACCGGAACTTTATGTGAAAGTGGATACAGCTTCCTGTCGAGTCAAAGAAACGAAAAAAATCGGTGTCGGAGGTTTGACAGAGCAGATTGTTACAGTGACCGTGACCGGAGAAGGCGGAATCTTAAGCGGCACAGTTTCTGCAAGTGAAAATCCGGCAAACGCAGAAGCAGGGAATACAGAAACAAACATAACTAACACTTCTTATGAAAAAATGACAAGGGAAAAAGAGCAGCTACTCAACACCCGGATGGAGGACTATCTGAATGCGATCGCTGCACATGCACTTGAGAAAGAAATCGATATTACTAACAGTTACCGGAATCTCGGCGCCGATAACCGCACATGGTATTTTAAGTATCAAAACAATCCTGCCGCTTATGAGAAAGACATCAAAATCCAATATCTGATAAAAATAAACTGGAAATCGGAATAAATGCAAAGTTTTCGGGAATCATTGAGGATAGAAGGTCGATGAGCGAAACTCGAATTTAGGTTATGAAGATTGCGAAAAATGAACAAAAATATCCAAGACACGCTCCCGCTATGTGTCACTCGCGGCGGTACGATATTTCTGTTTATTTTTCGCAATATAACATATTCTATGAGCGAGTTTCGCACTTATCTATTTTAGCATAGACAATTGCGAAACTCATGAAAATCTAAATTGAACAATTGAAAGAAGAGTAGGATGAGTTTCGCAAACGCCTATATTTTGGCAAGTGAAAAGGAGATTTGAATTATGGCAAAAAAATGGATCGGATACATAGGAGTTGGAAGTCTGATGTGCGCTGCATTGGGATGCGGTATTTTGTATACAAGACAGGCGAGACTGCGGCAGACGATTTCGGACAAAGTACTGCGGTTTCATGTGCTGGCGAACAGCGACAGCGAGGCAGACCAGACCTTAAAACTAGCAGTGCGAGATGCGGTGGGAAGTTTTATGCAGGAAAAATTGGCAGATGTGGAAAATCTGGAAGAATGTGAGCTGGTTGTGCGCCAGAGTCTTGGTGAAATTGAGGAAGCCGCAGCAGAGACAATCGCAGAAAACGGTTATGACTATGATGTGACAGCGGAGCTGGAACACACTTCGTTTCCGGTAAAAAACTATGGAAGCTACACCTTTCCAGCGGGAGATTACGAGGCACTCCGTATTGTGATCGGAGAAGGAAACGGACATAACTGGTGGTGTGTGATGTATCCTAACATGTGTTTTTCAGACAGCATGTATGAGGTGATCGATGAGGAAGCAGGAGAAAAGCTGCGCAAAGTACTGACCACAGAAGAGTATGAGAAGGTGCTGGCAGAAGGAGACTATCAGGTCAGAATGAAATATTTTTCGTGGCTGAATCCGTATCTGGAGAAGCTGGCTGAAAACTAAAATAAAGCAGCATACTTATAAGAAAACAATGTTTCAAAAAGCTTACGCTTGCTAAATTATAAGAAACACGCTAATATATGGCTTGAAAAGACAATGACGCGAAACAGAAAAGAGGTTTACATAAATGACAAAAGATGTACTTGTGAAAATCAGTGGTTTACAGTTTGCAGAAGATCAGGATAACGGTCCGGTGGAGATTATCACAACCGGAAACTACTATAAGAAAAATGGAAAGCACTATATTCTGTATGATGAAGTGCAGGAAGGCTTTGACGGCGTGACGAAAAGCGTTATCAAAGTAAATGATGATTTTCTGGATGTCACCAAAAAGGGTGTGACCAATGTGCATATGATGTTTGAGAAAAACAAGAAAAATATGTCTTACTACAACACGCCGTTTGGAAATCTGCTGGTCGGAATCAACGCCACAGACGTGAAAGTGAATGAGACAGAAGACAACATTGACATCAAGGTCGATTATAAGCTGGAAGTCAATTATGAACATCTGGCAGAGTGCAGCATTTCCATGAATATCATGTCGAAGGATACGAAGGATTTTAGGATATAAGGAGTGCAAGCGAGAAGAATGCATTTATGCATTCGGCGAACGATGAATGTCAATCATGTGCCGTTTTTGCACATGATATGATAATCGTGAAGTTGAGGTAATATATTATGAAAAATTATAAAATGGTATTCACAATCGGTTTGGTGTTTGCAGTAATGATGTTGGTTGCAGCCTGCACAGACAGCAACAAATCAGACAATCATATATTTGATCATGAAAGTTTGGATGTTAATGAATATGTGTATCCGTCTGATTTTGATCTTGGAGATGATTTAAAGGGCACAAATTCAGAATCTGATGCAGGATTTGAAGAATTATCAGCAATGATCGGAACGTATCATTATACTTCCGATTATGGAACAGGTCGATTAATGATTGAAGCGACAGAGGATGGCATTGATATTTCTGATTATGAATCGGAGGACACCTATAGATTTCTGGCAAATGAAACAAATGTAAAAAATGAAGAGGAAAACAAAGTATATCTGGAATACCCGGCACAGGTGTATGAAGATGATACGGTTATTTTTGAGTATTACATTTTAGAAAAAGCTAGTGATGGAATTGATGTGTATTATAGTCCATCTTCTTTTGATGAAGCTGAATTTTTGTACCACGCTGTCAGGGAAAACTAAAAGAGGATTGCGAGATATCATATGATATGTTATATTTTATTCAAATCAATTTTAACAAAAACAATTTGAATAAAAACAAACCGAATTTGCAGAAAGGTGATTTCTATGTTTATTGGCAGAGAAAGAGAGTTAGCATCCTTAAAAGAATTCTATGAAAAAGACAGAATTGGCATGATCGTTATCTATGGGCGTAGACGTATCGGAAAGTCTACGCTTATTACGGAATTTGTGAAAGATAAAAAAACGATATTTTACACAGCAACAAAAGTTGGAAAACATAGGAACTTAGAATTGTTTTCAAGACAGGTACTGGATGTGCTGATGCCAGGAGTGGAAAACATCAGTTTTAATACGACAGAGGCAGTTTTTGATTTTATCGACAAAAATATTGGTGACGAGAAGCTGGTACTTGTCATAGATGAACTGCCGTATTGGGCAGAAAAAGATGATGCCCTTTTATCCATATTACAGAAATATATCGATACAGTCTGGAATAATAAAAAACTAAAGATTATTTTATGCGGTTCTTCACTCAGTTTCATGGAGCAGAAAGTGCTGAGTGAAAAAAGTCCATTGTTTGGAAGACGTGATTCGCAGATGAAACTGGAAGCGTTTAATTATCTGGATTCAGCAAAATTTGTTCCGGACTATTCGAATGAGGATAAAGCAATTTGTTATGGAATTACCGGAGGCGTTGCAAAGTATTTGTCAATGATCGATCCGGCAAAGAGCATGGATGAAAATATTATAAGACTTTTTTTCCGGACAGATGGCTACTTATATGACGAGACAAGAAATTTACTGACACAGGAATTTGCAGATGTATCGGTTGTAAATAATATTGTCGAGCAGATTGCATCAGGCGGGAATACGCTTAATACGATCGCAGGAAAAATTGGGGAAAAAGAACAGACGGTATTATATTCATTGGACAAATTGATCAGTGTTGGCCTGATCGAAAAAAAGAAGTGCATTACAGATGAGAAGAATAAAAAGAAAACGCAGTATGTTCTAAAAGATTATATGTTTAAATTCTGGTATGAGTTCATTCCCAAGGCTACCAGTGTGATCGAGATGGGACAGGGAGAGATTTATTATAAAAAGGCAGTAAAACCGGTTTTACATTCTTTTATGGGTTCTGTGTTTGAAGAAATGTGCAGGTACTATACTTTGATGAAAGGCATCATGGGCGAATATGGCTGTTTTATTACATCAGTAGGCACCTGGTGGGGAGTGGAGAATGTAAGAGATAAGAATGGTGAGATAAGATCACAGTCTGCCGATATAGATGTTGTTGCCTTATCTGAGACAGACAAAAAGGCGGTTGTTGGAGAGTGCAAGTTCAAGAATGAAAAGATTGACAAGGGGATTTATGAAACTCTGATCAGAAGAGGAAAACTGATCAATGCAAAATATGAGGTTACGAAGTATATTTTCTTTTCGTTGTCTGGATATACGGACTGGTTTGCGGAATTGGCGGATGAGGATGTTTTGCTGCTTACATTGGATTCGCTTTATGAATGAGACACTATAATGATTGCTAGGAAATGCTAACATTTCACACTATCTCAAAGGAGCGCAATCATTATGAGTAAACGTGTTTGTAAAGAGGATCAGATTCAACTGATCATGGAATATCAGTTCGTAGAACATATAGATGATATATGGGATTGTATAGAAGTGAAGTGTGTTTCCGATACAATGATATCGTGGGCTATACAGAGTTCAGACTTTGTTGAGGTATTGCACTCAGAACCTTTACGTCACAAGATTAAGGAAAAGTGTAAGAACTTAGATGAAAGATATAAGTAAGTTCGCATCTTTTTTTCAAGAAGAAAAAGTTGTTTAGATGTAATATCAAAACATTAAAGAAAAAAAGCAAAGGAGCAGATGAAAAATGGTTGGTGCCAGAATATAACCCTTTTGGCAGGGGAGGAAGTGGAAGCAGTCATAGCAAGCATACGCAGTTATCTGGAGACAGTCAGGAAGAATGAGATGATCACACGGCAGTTTTTGCTGTCATTAAGGACGGATGTTACACAGATGGTGTATGTATGGCTGTCAGAGATGGGGATTTATGCCAATGCACTTTTTTCAGATAAAGAGAGTGAGAATTACATGCTTGGCGCTGTAAATGGATTTAACGAAATGATGGAGTATGTAGAAAATCTGATGCGGAAAGCGGTTGGATATAAATTATATATCACAAAAGAAGACTCTGTCGCAGATCAGATATGTACATATATTGACGGTCATTTCAGGGAAGAGATACACAGAGATGAACTGGCAGAATTAGTCTATTTGAATACAGACTATATGTCTCGGATGTTCAAAAAAGAAAAGGGAGTATCTATAAGCAATTATATATTGCAGAAAAGGGTAGACGAAGCAAAAAAACTTTTGTGTGGCAGCAGTATTCCAATCAATACGGTTTCATTACATATTGGATATAGTAATTTTTCCTATTTTACAAAAATGTTTAAGGAGAATACAGGATTGACACCACTGGAATATAGAAGGAAATTTGGAGAGGAAACACACGTATGACAGAACAGAAATTAACAGAACTTTTGAGAGACATGTCTCTGGAAGAAAAAGTAAATCAGATGAGTCAGGTGACAGGAGGATTTTTTAATGGTGAAATCGTTGTCACAGGTCCTATGGCAGATAAGGGATTTACAGAAGACAATGTAAATCTTGCAGGATCAGTCATCGGATCCATGGGCGCTGAAACCCTGAAAAGTATACAAAAAAACTATATGGAAAAGCATCCGCACCATATTCCATTGCTGTTTATGCTAGATGTCATAAATGGTTATAAGACGGTGTTTCCAATTCCGCTTGCGCAGGGAGCTTCCTTTGAACCGGAATTGTCAGAACAGTGTGCATCTGTGGCAGCAAAGGAGGCTTCGGTTAGCGGTCTTCATGTGACATTTGCACCTATGACAGATCTGGTAAGAGATGCAAGGTGGGGACGTGTCATGGAATCAACGGGAGAAGATCCTTACCTGAACAGTCTATTCTGTGCAGCAATGGTGCGTGGATTTCAGGGAAACAGCTTGAAAG
>ENA-UPXB01000443-UPXB01000443.1-human-gut-metagenome-genome-assembly--contig:-NODE-443-length-33151-cov-4.614864_pt1 | contig 33151 bp, 28 predicted proteins | sample MGYA00250055_ERZ773386 | MGnify/ENA primary metagenome ERZ773386 (study PRJEB29103, sample SAMN06111974) | human gut metagenome | biome: human gut; feature: ankylosing spondylitis patient; material... | reverse complement strand
TGTTAAACTCTTTCTCTGTTCCATCTTCTTGCCCTTCGGGCAAGAAGCATCCCTCGCTCTAAAGAGCTCGGTCAATTCCGATTTATCTTAGCGGTGCCATTCGCATTACGCTGCACTTCATGCTCATGTTGCGCTGGCGCACTATCTCTTTTTAATCAAATGTATTCAAAAATTCCTTGAATAGCATCAGATACATTAATCATTTCTGAAATAGGTAAACTATCCACTTTCTGATATCCGCGAATGGATAAATCCAATAATGCTAGTTTTTCACATTGTATATAACCTTCATTTGCCTCCGTAAGCATCCATATATGAAGTGGTCCGGGAGCAGAATTTCTAATAATTGGACATCCGATTATTTCGCCACTTGCATTAAAGAAATCCTTACTAACTATCAAAACAGGATGTTTTATATTTTCAATTTTGAGAATATCTCCCTGATGCAGTTTTTCCATTACCAAACCTCTCTTCCGGCAGGTTCACCCCAATCATATTCGCCATCAAGCATCAATTTTCCATCAAACTCAGCCGCTCTTTCTTCCAATGTTTTATGACGAAAGGATTTGGCTAAAGTAATCACACCATTAGACACTGTGACATCTAAAATCTCATTTAATCCAATCCCTGCACTTTTCAATACTTCTTTTGGCAATCTGATTCCTTGACTATTTCCCCATTCTTTTACTTGTGCCTGCATATAAATTCCTCCCTTGTTTGGTATATACATAGTATATACCAAACAAGAAGAAATATCAATTTACTTCCATACAAAATTTAAGTGACACTTGCTGACAAGCTCCACCTGCTCATAAAAACTATTCTACTCCACCAGCACCGGATTCTCGCACACAACCCAAGGAAGTCCATACTTGTTAAGGGCATCCATGAATGGATCCGGGTCGAACTCCTCAACCGTGAACACACCCGGCTTATTCCATATTCCCTTTACAACCATCATCGCACCAATCATAGCCGGAACGCCTGTTGTGTAGGAGATTGCCTGTGAGCCTACCTCGCGGTAGCACTCCTGATGGTCGCATACATTGTAGATGTAGAGCGTCTTTTCCTTGCCATCCTTGATTCCTGTATAGATGCAGCCGATATTGGTCTTGCCGACCGTTCTTGGTCCAAGTGAAGCAGGGTCAGGTAAAAGTGCCTTTAAAAACTGGATAGGCACAATTTCCTTGCCATCGAAGTTAATCGGTGTTGTTGATAACATTCCGACATTCTCAAGGCACTTCATATGTGTGAGATAGCTCTGTCCGAAGGTCATGAAGAAACGGATTCTCTTTACACCCGGAATGTTAGCGGCAAGTGACTCAATCTCCTCATGGTGAAGGAGGTACATGTCCTTCATTCCTACCTCAGGGAAATCGTACTCTCTCTTAATCTCCATAGGCTTTGTCTCAATCCACTTTCCGTTCTCCCAGTATGAGCCCGGTGCGGATACCTCGCGAAGATTAATCTCAGGATTGAAGTTGGTTGCGAATGGATAACCATGGTCGCCGCCGTTGCAGTCCAATATATCTATTGTGTGGATTTCGTCAAAATAATGCTTGAGCGCATAAGCCGTGAACACGCTCGTAACTCCCGGATCAAAGCCGCTTCCCAAAAGACCTGTGATTCCTGCCTCCTTGAAACGCTCCCTGTACGCCCACTGCCAGGAATAGTCAAAATAAGCCGTGAAGCCAAGCCTCTTGCAGCGCTCCTCGTACACCTTTCTCCACTCAGGGTCATCCGTGTTCTCACACTCATAATTTGCTGTATCAATGTAGGAAACCTTGGTTGCAAGGCAGGCATCCATAATTGTCAAATCCTGATACGGAAGTGCTACATTGAGCACTGCATCCGGCTTGTAGCTGTTGATAAGAGCAATTATCTCATCAACATGATCCGCGTCAAGCTGTGCCGTTGTTATCTTTGTACTCGTCCTTGTCTCTAACTCCTTCTTTAATGCATCACACTTACTTTTGGTTCTGCTCGCTATACACAGCTCCGTGAACACCTCACTAAGCTGACAGCACTTATGAATTGCCACAGAAGCAACTCCACCACATCCGATTACCAATAAACGACTCATCTTTTTTCCTCCTCTTCTAACAATTCCTCAACATATTTCGGAAGCATAAACGCTCCGGTGTGCAGATTACAGGTATAGTATTCCGTAGGTATCTGCAGCTTTTTCCACTCCTCCGGCTTAAAATCAGCCAGTGGGTGATATTTTTTCGACGCAAAGCCAAAAAGCCAGTAGCCCGAAGGGCTGGTCGGTATATGCGCCTGATATACCCTGCTTATTGGGAAGGTGTTGAACACCTTCTTGTGCATCCGCCTGCATGCCTGCTCGTCCTCATCATAGAAAGGGCTTCCGTGCTGATAGACAAGTATTCCGTCATCCTTGAGTGCCTTGTAACAGTTGCCGTAAAACTCCCTTGTAAAGAAGCCCTCCGACGCACCGAACGGGTCTGTGGCATCATTTATAATAAGGTCATACACATCCGACTGGGAGCGTAAAAAACGCAGCGCATCGGTGTTGTAGACGTGCACTCTCTCATCCTCCAACCCCTTTGCCGTATCTGGAAAGAACTCCTTGCATGCCTCAATAAACATGGCGTCCTGCTCAACGATATCTATGCATTTTACCGTATCGTAATTGATAAGCTCTTTGGCAACACCTCCGTCACCTCCGCCGATAATAAGCACCTTCTCGACATGCGGGTGCACTGACATCGGCACATGCACCACCATCTCATTGTAGATAAAACAATCCTGCTCGGAAAAAATAACACTTCCGTCAAGTGTAAGAAACTTGCCGAACTCAGGCGAAGCAAAGACATCTATTCTCTGATATTCGCTCTTAGCCGAATAGAGCTGTCTCTCCACGCGGATATCAAAACGCACATGCGGCGAATGATTTTCCGAAAACCAAATTTCCATAACACATACATTCTCCTTCTATTTTTTAAAACTTCAGCACATTAAGATACTTAACCTCCGGGTCCTCCATACCCTGCATGGAGCAGCCCTTCTCTATTGAATAGAGTATATAATCAATAATGTCCTCCGTTATCTCCTCACCCGGCGCAACGATAGGTATTCCCGGCGGATATGCCATCACAAATTCTCCCGATATCCGTCCTGCTGCCTCCCTTATCGGAACCTTTTCCTTATTCGCATAGAAGGCCTCCTGCGGCGAAGCAAGCACCCTTGGAAGAAGCATCTCCCTGTCGACCTCAAAGCGCTTCTCCTCCTTTTTGTAGAGGCGTCTTATATCGGCAAGTGCCCCCATGAGACGCTCGATATCCTGTATTCTGTCACCTATTGAAATGTACGCCAGTATATTTCCTATATCGCCGAACTCAATCTGTATATCGTACTCATCGCGGAGAATGTCATACACCTCGATTCCGTCAAGCCCTATATCTCTTGTGAACACGCACAGCTTCGTCACATCAAAATCATACACTGAGCTTCCGTTTATCAGCTCTTTTCCGTAGGCGTAATAGCCGCCTATGGAGTTGATTTCCTCCCTCGCATACTCAGCCCACTCCATCACCTTCTGGAATGACTGTCTTCCACGGAGTGCAAGATTTCTCCTCGATATGTCAAGGCTTGCCATCAGAAGATACGATGCGCTAGTGGTCTGCGTGAGATTTATAATCGTTCTCACATAGTCTGCATTCATGCCGTTATTGGTGAGAAGAATTGAACTCTGTGTGAGCGAACCGCCCGACTTGTGCATGGACACCGCCGCCATATCAGCCCCCGCCGCAATGCCCGATATCGGAAGATTATTTCCAAAGTACAGATGTGTTCCGTGAGCCTCGTCCGCAAGCACCTTGAGCCCATAGGAATGTGCCAGCTCACAGATTCCCTTAATATCCGAACAGATTCCATAGTAGGTCGGATTGTTCACCAGCACGGCAACTGCCCGCGGGTGTGCGAGTATCGCCTCCTCAACCTGCTCCTTGGTTATACCGAGCATTATACCTATTCTGGTATTTACCTCGGCATTTATATACACCGGAATTGCGCCGCAGAGTATCATCACATTGATTACACTCTTATGGACGTTTCGCGGCACGATAATCTCATCGCCCGCCTTGCACACGGACAGCACCATGTTCTGAACTGCCGATGTAGTCCCTCCAACCATGAAAAACGCGTGCTCAGCGCCAAACGCATCGGCGGCAAGCTCCTCAGCCTCCTTAATCACCGACACCGGATGACACAGATTGTCAAGCGGCTTCATGGAGTTGACATCTATCCCGACGCACCTCTCCCCAAGCAGATCAACCAGCTCCGGATTCCCTCTTCCTCTCTTATGCCCCGGAACATCGAACGGAACAATTCTTGCTTTTCTAAACCTCTCAAGCGCCTCATAAAGCGGCGCAGAGGCTTGTCTCTTTAAATCCATGGCAACCTCCGCACATACATGTTTTAATTGATTCTATCATGTCCGCCTGTATTTCCGATATTCTGTATGTAAGGGCTGTGTAAAAAACTTTTTCTATTTACACTGCTGCCTGCACATAAGAATAAATCCTTCCCGAAAGGCAAAAAAACAGGCGTGAATATTCACGCCTGTGCAAAAATCAACTATACCTATATGATACAAACTATCTCAGAGTTTATCCTGGCAGAGTACCGTTACCGCTCTTATTGACTGTTTCACAAGATGATGTGCATACGCATGATATTCAGTAAATCAACTTATAAAATTCGGGCTTCTAACCCAATCAATAATGTGTGCCCTAGTCACACTTCGGCAACCGACCCGCCTGTCCGCATGGCTTAACTAGACCGGATATATGTCCCTCATCACATAAAAATATGAGCCACATCCAGTATTCATCCGCTGAATACATGTCCTAAATCCGTCCAGTGGTCTGCATCTGTTATTTATCCAAACACTATCTGAACTATAATATATCAGAAAAAAATTGTCAATAAATTTATGAATTTTTCACTGTAAAATTATTTTTACATTTAATCCTATGCTTCGGGTGTCAAAACATGTTATATATGTAATTACACCAGTGCCGCCAGCTTCGCGCCCGCTGCCCTGCACTCTGCAAGCACATCATCGTTCGGTGCGTTGTCTGCGATTATTCCCTCACCGGATAAAACAGCCGCTCCATCGGCGGCGACTCTTGACTCCCATTCGCGCATCCACTCTCCGCCGCCCCAGCCGTAGGAACCGAAAAGTGCAATCGTCTTACCTTCAATCTGGCTGTCAAGCTTTGCCATGAAAGGCTCCATCTCGCCCTCCTCAAGCTCCTCTGCTCCCATCGCAGGACAGCCGAGTGCAAAAGCCTTAGCCTCCGAAAGAGCCGCAGCCTCTGCCTTGTCAACTGTCAGAAGCTCAACCTCTGCGCCCGCATCCTTCGCTCCCTCTGCCATTGCGTCTGCCATAGCCTCCGTGTTGCCTGTTCCGCTCCAATATACAATACTAACCTTTCCCATTTATCTTGTCCTCTCTTTCTTTTTATAATTTCAGATAATTGCCGGACTCAGCTTTGCCGGTAAGCAGTTGTGTAATTTTATCGGTACAACGTATTGCTGCATCTCATTGAATCTCGCAATTTCCATTCTCACACTGCTATCTCACGAATACTCTTTCCCTGTACAAGCTCCTCCATCGCTCTTTCCCTGCTTCGGTCAAAGCTTGCAAACGTGCGTAGCGCACCCGCAAGGTCATCATACACCTTCCAGTAGCCGTTTCCGATACTGTTCTCCCCGTTATTTTTCAAAAACCCCTCAACGTCCCACAGTGGATATCCCAGAAATATGCCTATCTCATGCGGAAAGCTCACCTTGCCGCCGCCAAAGCACTCAACTCTCTTTGCAAGCCTTGCAAGCTTATCCTCAAGCTTCCCGCCCCGATAGCCATATCCTGCAAGGAAATCCTCAATGTCCTTATCGGAAAGACAAGCTTCTAGCCTGTCACGTCTGTACAGATACAGTATCGCTCTCTGTTTATTGACGTTAAGCAGCAGCCACGCAATTTCCGTGCCTGACAGAAGCCGCACATACAGTCTGAACTTTTCCGGTGTCACAGCCACAATGTTGGCGGGCTTCACGTCCTTTAGTATAGGGGCGCAGTGAAGCACCAGCTCCATGGATACCCTCATCCTGAAGCTTGCACCCTGTCTGTAAGCCATAAACTCCTGTACTGACATATCAACCTCCGCTTCGTACTTTTACGCAGTATTATATATGTAACTTATGTTAGTTTCCTCTAACCTAGTTAATATTATCACGTCAGTGGTTATTATGCAATATATTTTTTCAATTATTCTGCAATTTACCAGAACAAAGAATGTGCCTTGGCGCATTCTTGCGCCTGCGGCGGTCGCTTGCGACATCTGCATTGTACGCCGCAGTGTGCATCCCTGCGGAGCGTTTTTGTGTAATAGGAACGAAGTTTCCTATTACATAAAAAAATAAGGCATACGAAGCCTTCTCCGTATGCCCTTGTATCTGTTTTTACTCTTCCCGGCTCAGCTTGAATTTCTTTATCTCAGCATTAAGCTTATCCGATATAATGACATTGTTATGTGACTCCTGACCAATATCGTTCACTCCCTGTGTAAGTTCGACAGCCTTTTCCGTGACATTGGTTATTCCCTTTGTACTCTCATCTACCGCTATATTCACTGCAGCTATTGATTCGCGTATGAAATTCATGCTGCTCTTGACGGATTCACTCCTGTCTGCAAAGCTTTTCATCATATCACTCATGCCGCTTACATCGTTCCTGTAATCGTCGCAGGTATCAAGAAGCCTTCTGTATCCCTCCATCGCAGTAGTATCCATGAGCTCCAGCATTTTTCCTGATTCCTCCGCAAGCTCATCCACGGCATTGATAACCTCATTGCTGACAGTCTGTATTCTTCCTGCCGTCTGCGTGGAATTAGCCGCAAGCTCCCCGATTTCACCGGCTACAACCGCAAAGCCATGTCCTGCCTCGCCTGCACGCGCCGCCTCTATGCTTGCATTGAGTGCCAGAAGATTCGTCTTCTTTGCAATACTCAGAATAAGCTCGGTCAGGCTGCTGATTTCTTCAACCGCCTTGGATTTCTCAATCCTGCTGCGCATGCTCTCAGCCATTTTCTCCGTCTCTTCCTTCGCGCTCCTGCCTGCCCGCTGTGCATTGTCATAAATTCCCTGCACATTCTCCATTATCCTCCGGGACTTATCATTTCCGCCTTGTGCCTGGCTGCTGATATTCTCCACAGCTTCAAAGGTCTCATTAACCGACTCATTAATCTGGCTCAGTGATGCACTTGTCTCCTCCATGGATGCACTCATCTCCTCCATGGTCGCAGATATATCCGAAATGCTTATCTGTGCATCGGAAAGATCATTGGCAATCTTATCGGAGGAGCTTCTAAGCTCTGAAGAATTGTCCGATATGTTAACCATTATATTTCTTATATAATTGAGCAGCTCATTGACATTTTCGGCAATATTTTCAAGCTCATCACCCGTTCTGATATCCAGCTTCTGCGTCAAATCCCCCTCGTTGTTGACAATATCATATATCTTCTTATCAACCTTATTGAGATTCCTTATAATCACAGCCACAATCACATTCATTGCTATAACCGCAAGGACAATACAGACCACTGCCGCCTCCATATTGGCTTTATTGCTGCTGTAAATCCTTTTTTCTATCTGCGTCGCATCATAGTCGCATGCAATGATTCCTACTACCTCGTTATTACGGTTAAAAACAGGCGCATATGACGTTATTATTGAGTAATCACCGTAATTCCCGATTACGTTATCCGTATAGCTGCTGCCTGCAAACACATCCGCAAGCTCTTCATACGTCGCATCAAACTCGGAGCCGTATTCACAGGCATCAACCTCAGCAGTGTCTATTCCATAATATATTTTACCGCCGTCCTCATACAGTGTATACATGTACAGTACTCCCAGCTCACGCCTCACGGCATCCATGGCAAGTCTTATCCTCTCATAGCTGTCCCCGGTTCCGCCGCTCTCATACAGTCTTTCCAGCTCATCGCCATCTACAACATTACCTGCTGCCTTTGCAGCCATCACAGCCTCCTCGCCTCCGAGCTGCGACATCCCTTTCCGGACAGCACGGCTTCCCATACTTACAAGTACCAGCGCCATAATCAGCATAATTGCCGTAACCGGCAGCATAAGCTTAAATCTTATGCTTATTTTCCTTGTCTTTTTTCCATTGTGTATCATATTTATCCCCCTGTTCATAATCCTTACGCTGCTTTTATTATAAAGATATGAGGGTCAAAAAGTATTTTGCCCCTCATATCATTATAACACAGTTATAGTAATTTGAAATAACATATTTAAAAACATATTATCACTTCACTTAATTTCTATCCGCACTTTTTCTACTCATTTGCCTTCAGGCTCGTAACCATATCGATTGTCTTTACCTTGCGCCCAAGCATGAGATTTACCAGATAAGCCACCGCGAACACGCCTGCGGCACCGACAACATAGGTGATTGGTTCTACACGGACCAGCATATCATAGTTATCACCCATCGCCAGCTTGTAGATAAGTGCTGTCATGTACTCGCCCAGAGGAAGTCCGATTATGACTGCCACGACGCAGACCCAGAGATTCTGCATGACATATATCTTTCTTATCTGCCTGCTTCTAAAGCCCAACACCTTCATGGTTGCGAACTGGTACTGCTTCTCGGAGAATGACAATATTCCGAGATTGTAGATAATCACAACAGCGAGAACTACGGATACCACCATAAGCAGCAATATAACCGTGTCCATCATGCTGATCATGGACATCATTCCGTCCTTCAGGGCAGCAATTCCGGTTATGAGTGATACACCCGCAATATTTTTTACTTCACTTAAATCTTCATCTGTATAAACGCAGTCTGCCTTGTATTCAATGCCGATGCTCTCCGCATAAGCTCTTGTCATTGCAAGCTTCTGTCCCTGCGGCTCGCGGAAGGTTCCGGCAATCCTGGTTGTGTATGTTTTTTCCTCGCCGTACACCGACCAGCTCACATTATCACCAACCTTTAAGCCAAGGATTGACAATAGCTTTTCCGATACATATATTCCGTCATCCGACAGCTCGAAGTCTCTTGCCTTATGGTCGGTATATCTCACCTTATCTTCTGCATCCGCCACGACAATCTGTCTGGTTGAGGTATTCCCCGACGCATCAAAAGCCTCGACAGCAAGCGTCATGCTCGTCGCATCACCGTATCTGTCTGTCAGCTCCTTATATGCCTCATCAGATATTGTACTCTCTACATCAAGCTTATACTCAAAATTATATAAATCTTCAAACTGCCACTTTATGAAGAACTTAATTGTGTCCCTCATGCCAAAAGCACAGACTATAAGCATCGTACAGCCCACAATTCCTACAATACCGGTTATCGTTCTTCCCTTGTTTCTTCCGATATCGCGCAGATTCCAGCGCACACCCACCGATAATCTCTTTGCAAGGATTCCCGCAGGCTTTAACTCGCCCGCCTTCACCTTCGGCACCTCAAGCCTCAGCGTCTGTGCAGCCGACTCCTTCAAAAGTCCGTGGCAGGTAAAATATGTAGCTGCCGTGACTAACAGCACAACTCCTGCCGCCACAGCATAGACAATCGGCTTTGTGACCACAACCATGTCCGGCACTTCAAAATATTCTGCCTCCATATTTACAAAAATATTTCCTATAATGAATCTTCCGCCAATCAGTCCCAGAATTGCGGCGATGACACTCACATAAAACCCATAGCCCAGATAATGTCTTTCTATCCTTTTTCTGCTGAAGCCAAGTGCCTTCAGTGTTCCTATCTGTGTCCTCTGTTTCTTGACAAAACGATGCATTGTCGTGACAACCGAGAGCACCGCTATGAAAAGAAAAAGGAAGGTAAATATCCCCGAATAGCTTGCACCCTCCTCAACCTCACTCTGATAAGCCTCCACCGACGCACTCGCATCTCTTCCCGTCACAGCCACCGCCGACTTGATATTGTTCTGTAAAAATGCCTTTACAGCCTGCTCATCCGCATCATCCTTCAATGTGACGTAGGCATAATTATACACATAATAATCGCTTGCCTTGTACTCAGGGAAAGCCATGTCGAATATTTCATCCGTCACATCCCCAACATTCATGCCAAGCTTTTCGGCAGCGGCAGCCTTAAGTTCATCCTTTATGTAATCCTCAGGGAACGACTTCATGGACAAATACACATAGCCGTAGTCATCATGTGTCGGGAAAATCGCCGACTCATCCTTGATTGAGTAGACATGGTCGGGAGTGTTCACAAGTCCTGACACCCTGCCCGTAATCTCATAGTCCTTGTATGCGAGCGTCAGCTCATCGCCGACCTTGATGCCGAGATTGTCCGCAAGGTAGCTGTCAAGCCACATTCCGTCGCTGTCATAATCAAAGCCCTCCCCGTCAACCACATGCATGCTCGAGATATTCTTACTCTCAACAAAATTCGTTTCAAGCACAACATCCTTATAATTTTTCAAATCGGTATTGATAACCAGTGCGCGCTCTGCAGCCTTCACACCGTCCGTGGCAAGAATATCCTCCATGTCCTCATCGGAAAAATTCTCCCCTAGCATCCACAAATCCTGAAGATTATTCTCCTCATAGTATCTCTGTCCACTGTAGTCCATACCATCCATGTAGGCATGGATTCCAGAAAATACGAACACACCGAGGAAGGTCATTATAAATATAGTGATAAAGGAAGAAAAATTCTTCCATATATCCCTCATCATCTTTTTTCTGAGCATTACCACTCCACCTCCTCGATATTCTTCGGTGAAGGGTTATCGACAACAGACTTGATTTTTCCGTTCTTTACGCGCACCACAATGTCTGCAATGTCAGCGATCAGGCTGTTATGAGTAACGATGATAACCGTATTTTCTCCCTTTCTGCACTGCTCCATGAGAAGCTTCAATACCTCAACTCCGGTTGCGGAATCAAGGGCACCCGTCGGCTCATCACAGAGCAGCACCTTCGGATTCTTAGCAACCGCTCTCGCTATTGAAATACGCTGCTGTTCACCTCCAGAGAGCTGGTTAGGGAACTTGTTCTCATGCTCCGTGAGTCCTACCTTTGCAAGTGCCTCATGTGCATCAAGCGGATTCTTAACTATATCCTTCACAAGCTCGACATTCTCAAGCACCGTAAGAGTAGGCAGAATATTGTAAAACTGAAATATAAATCCAACCGTCGCCGCTCTGTAACGGCTTAATTTATCCTCGTTATATTTTGAAATATCCTCATCGTCAACAATCACCTGACCACTCGTCGGAATATCCATTCCGCCAATTAAATTGAGGAGCGTGGATTTGCCCGCTCCCGACGGACCGAGTATGACAACGAACTTTCCCTTCTCAATACTCAAATCGACTCCGTCAAGCGCGCGAAACTCACGCTCTCCGGTTCTGTACACCTTCGTCACATTTTTAAGTTCAACAATCTTAGCCACAGCAATCTCCTCCTTCATGTCGTAATACCTGTATACACCTCACACAACATGAATATATCACTGTGGTTAGAAATATGCAACTGTAATTAGTTTAATCTCATTTATCTGTACAACAGCTACTCATACAATTATTTTTACGCCAGCATTGCTTTATGGCTTCAGACTGATATAATAAAATTAAATACGCACAAAATTTCTAAAGAACCACATATTATTCATTATTTCAGGAGGTTATATGTCATATTTATTTGTACATTTTAGAGAAACCGATGGTGTAGAAGGAGAACAGGTATATTTTTCTGTCAGCAAAGATGGCTATACATGGGAAATTGTAAATCATGGCAATGCCGTACTTATTGCCGATAAGGGTGATATGGGCGTCCGGGATATTGTGATAACACGCACACTTGATAACTCATTTGTAATTATGGCAACAGATTTAGCTTTAAGAAGAAACGAGGCAACAAAGTATCATGGCCATATTCGACATGCTTTCAGTGAGGGCAGTAAATGTCTGGCTATGTGGAAGTCAAAGGATTTGGTGAACTGGTCAGATGAAATGTTGATTAACCTAAGTGGAGGTAAATTAGGCTGTTTGTGGGCACCCGGAATCTTTTTTGACGAAAACAGCGGTAACTATATTGTTCACTGGTCATCGTCCTGCAAGGATGATAATTATAGTGGTCTTTCTATCTACTACTCCTGCACAAAAGATTTTGAAATATTCACAGAACCCAAGCTGTTCTTTAGAAAAAAAGACAGTGAAACTCTTGATTCCTGTATTGTAAAAGAGAATGATGTGTACCATTTTTTTGTAAAAAGCGCAGACACCCCAAAAGCTGTTATACATGAAACATCAAATGACTTATTTGGACCTTACAAAAGAGATGAAGCATTCGATGAACAAATGAAAGCTCTACCTCTAAAGGAAAAATATGAAGCTCCTACAGTATTTCGGCTTAATGACGGCAAGCTATGTCTGCTGATGGATTTTTATGGTTGTGATAGGCGAGAAGAACAAGGTTATGTTCCATTTGTCACAAATTCACTAGACAATATACGCTTAGATGCCGCAAAAGATAAATTTTACTTCCCGTATGGCTTCAAACATGGTGTTGTTTTAGAAATTAATGACGAAGAATATAAGCGAATATTACAAAAGTACAATTAGCCGGATTGTCAAATCCCACATCCAAAAAATACTATTCCAAGCACCGCCGAGAACACTATCATAAGTATTGGTGAAAGTTTCTTTTTTAAAACCTTACCACACATAAGCTGCACCGCGATAAGTATAAAAAATATAATAATTGACCTTATGTCAGGTGATATGGCATCGCCTGATTTCTCATCCCCGATAAAGATATTAAGCCCCATACTTATCGCCGTGGCAATTATCATGGCAACTATGCATGGACGAATCCCGGTCAGAACTGCCTTGACACCCGCATATTTTAAAATATTTTTCAGCACTGCCGCGATAATGAGTATTATGAAAAAAGATGGCAGCACAACTCCAAGCGTTGCCGTAAACGCCCCCAATATTCCCCCCTGCGAGGAACCGATAAAGGTCGCCATGTTCACGGCAAGTGGTCCCGGTGTCGACTCTGACACAGCTATAAAGTCCATGAACTGGCTTTCAGTAAGCCAGCCCTTTGACAAAACCGTTTCACGCACAAGCGAAATCATTCCGTACCCGCCCCCAAATGAAACAGCTCCAATCACAAGAAAATTCAAAAAAAGTTCAATGTATATCAATATCTGTCATCCCCCTTCTTGTATGCCAACGCTCTTTAAGACCTTTTCACCAGTTTTTCTATCATATATACAAGCCAGCCGGCAGCACCGCTTATAAGAATATAAAATATTGATGAGAATGATACCGCCATTATGGAAAATACCGTCATCACGGTAATCACAACACCTAATATCATGTAATTAAGCATATTTTTTTCAAGGCTTTTTAACATCCTCACTCCGGCAGAAGCAATCAGATACACCACACATACCTGTATCCCTCTGAACGCATAAGCGACATAAGTCAGGCTTAAAAATCTGTCAAAAAAAAGAGAAATCAGATATATGCTAACAAATGAAGGTATGCTGACTGCAAGCGTCGACAATGCAGCCCCGGCAGCTCCTCCTACCCTGTAGCCAAGATACGTTGCACTATTAATCGCCACCGGTCCCGGCGTTGACTCGGCAACCGCAACCATATTTAAAAATTCCTCCCTGTCTATCCACTTCTTTTTCTCAATAAACTCGTTTTCCAATAGTGCAATCATCGCATAGCCACCACCGAAGGTGAATGCACCTATTTTTAAAAATGTAAAAAATAAAGATGTCAATTTATTCATTCTGTGTTCTGCTCCTTTATGTCACTACAATAGCACATGACACATGCTTTATACAACCATCTGCAAAATATTACTGTGCAGAGTTGATTAAAATTTCTTTTGCCGCTCTGATTTTTACGACTGGACTGGTTATTTTTATTTAAACTGGATGTTTCAATCATGCCACTCATAATGTATTATTACGCTAAATTCATGAAGCGGCGCATTACATGACAAAACACAAAATAAAAATAAGCGGCAGTCCATACACAATAAGGCAGACTGTCCGGAAACGGAGATTACTATGGCAACAAGATATGAACTCAACAAGGAACTGGCACAGATGTTAAAGGGCGGGGTAATCATGGATGTAACCACACCTGAACAGGCTAAGATTGCAGAGGCGGCTGGTGCATGCGCCGTCATGGCACTTGAGAGAATCCCGGCGGATATAAGAGCCGCCGGCGGCGTGTCAAGAATGAGCGACCCTAAGATGATTAAAGGTATTCAAGAGGCAGTGTCTATTCCTGTCATGGCAAAATGCCGTATCGGACACTTTGTCGAGGCTCAGATACTCGAAGCCATAGAGATTGACTACATAGATGAGAGCGAGGTTCTCTCTCCTGCCGACGATGTGTACCATATCGACAAGACACAGTTCAAGGTCCCGTTTGTCTGCGGTGCGCGCGACCTGGGCGAGGCACTCAGACGCATAAGCGAGGGAGCCTCGATGATTAGAACCAAGGGCGAGCCGGGAACCGGCGACGTGGTTCAGGCAGTTCGCCACATGAGAGCCATGAACGCCGAAATACGTCGTGTCCAGAACCTGCGCGATGATGAATTATACGAGGCTGCCAAGCAGCTGCAGGTTCCTGTTGAGCTTGTCAGATATGTTCATGACCACGGCAGACTCCCTGTTGTAAACTTTGCCGCCGGCGGTGTAGCAACCCCTGCCGATGCAGCGCTTATGATGCAGCTCGGCGCAGAGGGTGTGTTCGTCGGCTCAGGAATATTTAAGTCCGGCAACCCTGAAAAGCGCGCTTCCGCCATAGTTCAGGCTGTCACCAACTACACTGATGCAAAACTTATCGCAGAGCTATCCGCAGATCTCGGCGAGGCAATGGTCGGAATAAACGAGAACGAGATTGCACTTCTCATGGCGGAAAGAGGGAAGTAAATTATCTACTCATATTATGTGTATAAGGAGATTTATATATGGCAGTTGGTATATTAGCGCTTCAGGGTGCATTTGCCGAGCATGGACAGATTCTTGACCGTCTTGGAGTGGAACATTTTGAGATAAGACAGCTTCGCGACCTTGAAAAAAAGCCGGACAGGCTTATACTGCCCGGTGGTGAAAGCACTGTCATGAATAAGCTTTTACATGAGCTCGGACTCTTTGAACCTATTAAAAAAATGATTGAAGGCGGAATGCCTGTATTCGGCACCTGTGCAGGAATGATTCTTCTCTCCCGCGATGTCGATGACGGAACAAGCTGCTTTGGCACAATGAATATCCGCGTCCGCCGAAATGCCTACGGCAGACAGCTCGGAAGCTTCTATACCGAGGACAATTTCAACGGCATCGGAACCGTTCCGATGACTTTTATCCGCGCCCCATTTGCTGAGGAGGTATATGACGGTGCTGAGGTTCTCGCAACAGTTGACGGACGAATAGTTGCAGCCCGTCAGGACAGACAGCTTGTAACTGCGTTTCATCCGGAGCTTACGGAAAACACATCGGTACATGAATATTTTATGGCGATGTAAGGATGCATTGTACACTTTTCTTTATGGGACGTAAAGCGGATTGCGAATGTCCGCTTTACGCTTCACCTGCTCACAGATAAAGGAGCGTGAATTTCCACGCTCCCCTGTCTTATTCCGATACTGCGGTATACTGCTGTATAAATTGTTCTTTTCTGCAAGGTCTGCCAAAATAATATCCTTGTAGATAATCGACCTGCATTTCTTTCATTTTAAGGTACCAGTCTCTTTCCTCGATGCCTTCTGCACATATCCTGACATCAATGCTATGTACCAGCGGAATGATATTCCTGTACAATTCATTATCTCTGGCATCGTTCATTGCCTTTGCGGTAAAGTCCTTATCCATTTTCACATAGCTTGGATTCATATCGCGTATACAATGAAAATTAGAATATCCCGTTCCAAAATCATCAATTACAAAATTGATATTGTTGTCATCCAGAGTCTTTCGGAACCTGCAGAACGATGGTGTCATATCCATAAAGCCGCTTTCCGTCATTTCGATGCAGATGGTCTCCGGCTTTAAAGAATTGTTCCGGATTGCAGCTAATATATCATGCTCAATGCCCTGAATAATCTGGACATACGAAACATTTACATTCATCTTGAAACCGGGAATATACTGCTGCATTTCACTGCACATTTCTGCCGCTTCGTTCAGGACATATCTTCCGGCAGGAATAATCAATCCTGTCTCCTCTAGCAGCGGAATGAACTCCACCGGTGAAATAGATACCTGTTCATCCTCAGCCATCATGGAAAAGCGCATAAGAGCCTCCGCACCGATGATCTTCTCCGAGCGGCAATCCACAATCGGCTGATAATACACTTCAAAGCCCTTACAGCCGTTTACAATAGAATTACGTAGTGCCGCTATTATTCTTCCCTTTCTCTGAAAGGCTTCATAGTCATTCTCATCGAAGAAATAGAAGCCGTTTTTTCCCATTCTCTTTGCCTGCTTCAGGGCAAATTCAAATTTCCTGCGGCATTCCTCGGCTCCCTCATAAAAGGTCGCCGCTGCTATAACCCCCACAGAAACCGAAAATACAGCTTCATAGTTCTCAGCTGCTATAAACTCATAGAGCTTATCGGTAATCCTCTCCTTCAGCTTTAACGTATCCTCCTTCGAGGATGCTTCAAGATCCACAATAACATACTGGTCAGCCACAAGGTGGTATATCCTCTGCCTGCCGGAGAGACATTCCTTCATACAGCCGGCTACGCTTCGTAAGATATAATCACCGTAAGCTGCTCCTCTGGTGCTGTTGATTGAGCAAAAATCATCGATACCTATATGCATTAAAAAGCCCTTAGAAAGGTTCTCCGCCTGCGATTGCAGATAGGCAATAAATTCCGGTCCACCAAGCAGTCCCGTGAGGTTATCCGCCCTTCTCTTATTCCCGGTCTCGTTCATGCAGCCCACCAGATACCTCACATGTCCTTCATTATCATCAATCGCGATGCCGCGGCAGTTAATCCACACCGGCAGGCCGTTTTTGTCAAGCCATCTATAATGAAGATTATGAACCTTCTCTTTTCCTTCGCTTATATCCGCAAGATGCTTCTCAAGCATCCTGCGGTCATCTTCATATGTTACTTTCATGACAGCATCAGCGGCATCAGTCATGACACAGTTCGATATCATAAACCGCTCCACAGCCGACTGTGAAATCTCCATTATATTGTTCTGCAGATCAAATATATACAGGTAATCATCCATGGATTCCGTAATTATTTCAAATAAGATTTCTGCAGCATGCTCTCCTAGTACTTTAAACATATCATCTATCACAGCAGGGACCTTCCTTCTAATAGATTATAATATTCATCTCTCCCTTAGAATAGCTTGAATGTATTCACGCGGTCCTGCATCTTGGCTGCCTCGTCTGCCAGGTTGACACTGATTGCCGTATTTTCCTCTGAGGAAGCTGCTGTACCCTGTACAACACCGGAAAGCTGTTCAATACCCTGTCCGATCTGTTCTAACGAATCAGCCTGGGTGTTAGCCTTCTCCATTGTGTTCTGCGCCATTTCCGCAAAGGACTCCATATCCGCAATAATCTGGTTGAATGCATCTGCCGTTGTCCTTGTAATGGCATTTCCCTTTTCAATTTCAACCAGAGTCTTATCAATCAGCTCTCTTGTATTTATAACCGACTTCGCACTGTCCGATGCAAGCTTGCCAATCTGGTCGGCAACCACCGCAAAGCCTCTTCCGGCTTCGCCTGCTCTTGCCGCCTCAATCGAGGCATTGAGTGATAAAAGATTGGTCTGGGATGCAATATCTTCAATATCCGTGATAATATTGCCGATTTCCTTGGAAATCTCCGTAATACGCTCCATCTCTGTGAGCAGCCCGTTCATCTTTTCCCTCTCTTCGTTGGCTTTGCTTGCAGAAGCCTTCACCCTCTCGGATGCACTCTTTGTCTCCTTTGCCGTATCTGCGGCAAGGCTGACAACAGTATCTATTGTAGCGTTCAGCTCCTCAATTACTCCCGCCTGCTCTGTCGCACCATCGGACAGGGATTTAGACGCCTCCTCGACATCCTTGGCATTCGAGGATACCTTCTCCGCAATATTGGTAATCTCTGACAGTGTGCTGTTAAACCTCTTTAAAATAAACAGGAGTGAGTGCTTCAATTCTGAAAAATCACCCAGGAAATCCGTAATGTCATCGCCATTTCTTGTCAAATCGCCCTGTGCAATATATTTAACCTCATCCGAAATCTCACGTACATAATCCGAAAGAATATTCATGGCCTCTTTCAGATTTCTCACAGTGTCGCCGAACTCATCCTCCGACTCATATGTGAGCATATCCACGTTGGACAGCTCACCCTTTCTTAAGCTGGCTACCGCTGCATCTATCTGCGCCACAGGCTCTGTAATGGAATCCGTGATTACCCTTCCGATAAAGGTTGTCACTACGGCAATCGCAATTCCTGCCGCAGATATCACTATAAAAATAATCACCATACACACATTGGCAGCCTGCTTAGAGCTATCCAGTTCAACCTGGAATTCATCTCTCAGCGTGTTGAACACGTTTCTGAATGATGTATACTTTTCATACGCGCTTCCCGTCATAATATCTGATGCCTCAGCCTGTTTTCCGGCGGTGCTCAGCCGTATTATCTCCTCCGAGAAGGACTTATAGTCCTCCCATGCGGCGATTGCCTTATCGTAATCGGCCTGCCCTTTTCGTGCATCTGCATCCGCATTGATTATTTCACTTAATGCCTTGCAATTCTCCGTAATCTGTCCTGCTATGCTCTCAATCTCCTTCTCACAGGCAGTCATGACAGCGGCATCTGATTCGACAAGGTGCTGATACTGCTTAACTCTGTACTCCATGGTCAGTGTCTCCAGCTCCTGTATATATCCTATTGCCGGGGACCATACAGCCGTAATATTCTTTACGTTGGAGCGTATCACCAAGGTTGAGATAAGTGCCACCGCCACTAAGAATACTGTCATAGTGAGCACCGTCACCCGGTATGCTTTCAACTTTCCTGCCACATTCAAGTTAACTATAAATTTTTTGAGCTTTTCCATAATAACTTTCCCTTCCTTCGTTTTTTCCTTCGATTTGAGTTTTAAAATTAAATGCCACAGGACTTCAGCCTTAATAACTCAGAGCCGATGGTTATTTATCTTTAAGTCACATGATGATATCATGCTTTTACTTAAAAATCAATTAAAAATATATGAAATTTACATCAGATATCTCTCAGTCTCATTTACATTCGGAATAAATGAAAAAATCACGACCTGTCACATTGGCCGTGATTCTATCAATACTGCTTAGCTGTGCATTTTATTATATTCCGTGCTGTCAAAAATCCCGAGAGGAATAACCATATTCTACGCAGCATCCGGGTGGCAGGTGCCGCAGCCGGGCTTGTGGCCGCGGTCATATCTGCCATCCGGGGCAAAGGACTCACGACCGCAGCGTCGCTGCGTGTGCTGCCGTTTTTCCGGTCAAATTGCTTCAGGGCATATTTCTCTGAGTAAAGCGGACATTCGCAATCCGCTTCCGCTACTTGCTCATGAACGCAGTCGCATCCCCTCACCAACCGCTTAGTGTTCTACACACTTGAAGCGGGGGATTGCTTATTCTGCGTTCAGACTCTATCAGCCTTCCTCAAAATATGTAAGGTAAAGTGCTATATCAGGTGAGGTGACATTGGATATAACGTAAATCACGTCGTCGCCTGACTGTGTCATAATTCCGTAGAACTCGGCATTGTCAAATACCATGTGAACCACATAATCGTCCTCTAAAAGCTCATAGGTTCCCTCTGCCTCATTTCCGTTGCTGTAAACACTGACCACGTTATTCTCATAGAATCTTATCTCAAAGCTTCCGCCGAGCTGCTCCTTTACCTTCTCAACAGCGGCTTCATTCATCTCAACTCCATCCGCATATCCTCCGTTAAGCTCCCAGCATGACCATGTGAGATCCTCAACCGCATACGCCTCATAGTTGGAAAGTACAGCAGGTATGCCGCCATCTTCAACATTCTCATCGCTGCCTGTCGTCTCAACATCCTCTACCGTGCTTGCATTTGCAGCATTAATCATATCGTTGATTGCAGCCTCTGCCTCCTTAGTCCAGCTGTCAACAGAAGCGAACCACTCTATCATCTCATCATACTTTGCATCATCAAGAACAGTGTCCTGACTGAGGAGCTCAGTATACTCTGACAATACGGAGGACATCTCCTGAAATGTGCTTATCATATCATTATCAATTACCGCTGCATTTTCGTTCACAAGTGTTGCAACCTTATTAAACTCGGCCGCTGTGTCATTGAAAGCATCAGTAGCCTGCTTCTTCTTGCTGTTCTCATCCGAACCGTTGCAGCCTGCCAGACTGATTACCAGTGTTGCAGCAAGCATAACCGCAGCAATTTTCTTAAGCATCTTCTGCATACATTTTACCTCTCTGGTTTGTATTTGAAAACCATATACCTAACCGTAATCGATATCGGTATGTTATTTTCATATTGCAATTATACAACGCACAGCATTGTAAATTCAATACATTTCTTCCGTCTGTGCAGGCTGTCATAATATACTTTGATTTCCAATATAATACTTGTGTTTGCAAAACTTAAAGCCTGTTTTTCCTGTACTTAAGCGGGGACACCTCGTATGTCTTCTTGAAGCTTCTGATAAAATAGCTCACGTTCTGATACCCGCTCTGCAGTGCTACCTCCGTAATCGGAATATCCGTGTCCTGCAGCAGCTGTTTTGCATGCTCCAGTCTCAAATAGGCTACATATTGCGACAGCGTGATGTGAAAATGCTCCTTAAAATACCGCGATATGTATTTTTCCGAAAGGTGGAACTGTTCCCCAAATTCCTTTAACGATATCGTACCCGTATAGTTCTGCTGTAAGTACGAAACCATCTCCTTTTCCACTGTGTTCCTGCCGCTTGTATCATTTTCCACCACCAGCCCATTATTCCACATTTCAAGAATAAATTGTAAAAGGACTATCTTTATCCTTATATGTGCGGCTATATCCGCCCCGGCTCCTTCTTTTTTTTCCATATATATATCAGCAAGCTGCTCACACAGCCCGCTTGCCACAGTCCCTATTCTTGGAGTTATCATCAGATGTCCGCTGCTTAGCGGTTCAAGCAGACTCTCATCTAACAGGTCATCCGAACGAAAGGATATATATTTCAGCGGAAACAGAAAAGTAAAATAGTCCACCGCTCCGGTCTGTGTACCCATGAGATGCAGATTACCCGGCGACACGACAAACGCATCCCCGGGCTTACCTATGTAGCTCTCTCCGGATATATTTACAGTAAGACAACCACTTTTTACATATATAATCTCAAGCTCATCATGCCAATGTACAGGTATCTGAAATGACCGGCCCGAATTCCGTATATGATATGTGCCAAAGGGGTCATCCTTTGTACCATGTGGTTTATTTTCCTTTAATTCAAAGTACATAAGCTCTCCTACAATTCTACAAGACTCTTACCCTTCCATTTTCCGCTCTTCCATCTAAGCACCATTCCGACGGCTCTCGCACACTCATCAGATGCCATGGCAATATATGCTCCTAATGACTGAAGCCCCATATGTATTCCAAACAGATATGTTCCTCCGACTGCGAACAGATACATGAATATTGCACCCATTATAACCGGGAAAACCGCATCCCCGCTGGTCTTTAATGCCTGACCGTATACAAGGTTCGTCACCCTTCCGAATTCCAGGAATATATCCACTATAAGCAGCTTCACCACAAGATTTATCATCTGCGCGTCATCAGTAAATATATGGACTATAAAACGTCCTGACAATGCAAATGTCACAGAAAAGCATGTAGCTGTTATAAGTCCGTATACCACAGCCTTTCTTGTACCTCTGTCACATTCTTCATACTCCTTTGCCCCGATCCGCCAACCGGTCATAATGGCATTGGCCTGTGCAAGCGCAGCTCCGACACAGTACGAAAAATTGGCAATCTGCATGGCATAGGAACGGGCAGTAACATTCATTCCGTCCGAATCCATCTGATTCATAAAACGGACTATAAGTGTCATCGCTACATTGTAGAGCGCTGTTTCAAGCGCGGAGGGAAAACCTATCTTGACAATCTGAGCCAGTATCCTTCCTGCCGGAATACGCTCAGGACTCTGCTTTGCCTTAATAAGCACAGCCCCCATAACAGCTACAATGATAAGATTTACAATCCTTGAAATAACCGTGGCAACGGCAACCCCCATTACTCCCCAGTTAAACACGAACAGAAATACCGAATTAAGTATTATATTAATGGCATTCCCGACAACCGTTCCTATTAAGGAGTGCTTCGTATATCCGAACACTCTCAAATAACTGGAAAAAATAGGAATAAGCGCATTTAAAAAGCATGCGCCTCCAACAATTCTAAGGTATGTCTGTGCAGGCTCAAACAGCGCCGGGGCAATGCTTACCATTCTAAGTATTCCGCCGGAGAAAAAGGCAAGGATAACAGACATCAGCACGCCTATCAGCGCATTAAACATAAGTCCAAGCTGTCTTGCCTGATATGCAATTCCGGGTCTTCCCGCTCCGATATTCTGTGACATTACCGCCACCATACCCGATGATATTACCCCAAACATGATAATAAAAACACCTATATATGTGTTCGCTGTTCCCACTGCTCCCACAGCCTGATCACTTACTGATGATAGCATAAGTGTATCGACCATACCTGAAAGCATATAAAATAAAGTTTCTAAACATATCGGCACAGATAGCTGTGCCAATGATTTTCTTCCGGCTGCCATGTCATTCTCCTTAAATATTGATACCTTTTGCCATCATCATACGACACATTTCTGTATATTTCTTGTAGAATATTATGTTAAAATTGCACTATTTCTACTTTTTAGTGGTATCAACCGGACAGTCCATCGCACCGGACAGCATATATGATTATCATTTCAATGCTTATTATAGCAGATAATAATACCTGCTTCCACATGACTTTTCCAAAATCTGCGGATTTTACTTTTTACCAAATCCATTCTTCTCAACGCGGAAGCAGATTCTTCATGCTGTTGACTCCGATAAGCAGTGTGGATGTGTTGTGGCACAGTGCCGATGTTGTAGGCTGTATAACTCCCGCAACACCAAGAACGATCAATAATGTGTTAAAGCCCACTATTGTTCTGTAATTCCTGTGGATTCTCTTCATCAGAAGATCGCTTATCTGCTTTAATGTAACCAGCTCATTCAGGTCATCCGCTCCGATTGTGATATCCGCAATCTCACGCGCAAGCTGTGCTCCGTCGCTTATGGCAATTCCGACATCAGCCGCCGAAAGTGCAGGCGAATCGTTGATTCCGTCACCTATCATTATCACCCTTCTGCCCGCTGCTTTTTCCTTCTCAACGAAGCCTGCCTTATCCTGAGGAAGAACCTCAGAATAGTACTCGTCAACCCCGACCTTCTTTGCTATGGCTGCCGCCGTCCTCTCGCTGTCGCCGGTCATCATCACTACCTTAGATATGCCTGCCGCCTTGAGCTGCTTTATAACCTCCACAGCCTCTTCCCGCACAGGATCCTCTATACAGATAACCGCCGCAAGCATTCCGTCAATCGCAAGATAAAGATGCGAGTACTCAAGCGGAAGCTCCTCATATAGAGCCTTCTTATCCTCCGGTATCGACGCCTTCTCGTCCTCAAATACGAAGTGTGCGCTTCCGATGACAACCCTCTTGTCACCTATCGCAGATGCAATTCCGTGTGCGACTATGTATTCAACCTTTGAGTGCATCTCGCTATGCTCAATTCCCCTGTTCTTAGCCGCTTCCACAACCGCGCGCGCCATGGAATGAGGGAAATGCTCCTCAAGACAGGCCGCAATCTTTAGAAGCTCATCCCCGCTATCGCCGTTAAATGACACAACCTTAGCCACCGTCGGCTGTGCCTTGGTGAGCGTACCTGTCTTATCGAACACAATGGTGTCAGCCTCTGCCACCGCCTCAAGGAATTTTCCTCCCTTTACTGTGAGATGACGACTGCCCGCCTCCCTGATTGCCGAAAGAACCGATACAGGCATGGCAAGCTTGAGTGCACAACTGAAATCTACCATTAACACTGCAAGTGCCTTTGTCGTATTGCGTGTCAGAAGCCACACAAGTCCTGTCGCACCGAGACTGTAGGGAACAAGCTTGTCGGCAAGATGCTCTGCCTTGCTCTCGACGCCTGACTTAAGCTTCTCCGACTCCTCTATCATAGTGACAATCTTCTCATATCTGCTGCTGCCGCCGACGGACTGAACCTCAAGCACAAGTTCGCCCTCCTCGACAACCGTTCCGGCATACACGGCAGTTCCCGGCTTCTTCTCAACGGGTACGGATTCACCTGTGAGCGATGCCTGGTTGACCATTGCCTCGCCTTCTCTTACAACTCCGTCGAACGGAATCATATTTCCGACACGGACAATTATATAGTCGCCCTTCTTTATCTGATGAACAGGTACAAGCACCTGCTCATCCCCTGCCCTGCACCATACACTGCTAACATTGAGCGACATCGTTCTTGCAAGATCATCGACCGACTTCTTGTGTGTCCACTCCTCGAGAAGCTCACCTATACCGAGCATGAACATAATCGAACCCGCCGTTCCTATATCACCCCTTAGCATGGACACACCGATTGCCGTAGCGTCAAGCACCGGAACCTCAATCTTTCTGTTCCACAGACACCTGATTCCCTCCGCAATGTACTTTACTGCATTGTATGCCGTAAAACACGCCCTTAGCGGATACGGAAGGAACCATTTTCTCGCATAATGAAATACTATCTTGTCAAAGAGCTTATCCTGATACTCATGGCTTAAGCTTCTTCCGGTATTTCCGGCTACAGTCTCAGGAAGCTTCTCGTTCTCATAGGAGAATTTTCCAAGAAGCCTGATAATGTCATTCCTGCAGCCCTTGTACTCGACAACCGCATCCCCCGTTCTGTCATATACCTTGGCATAAATCACCATCCCCTGCTTTTGAAGATAATACTGTAATATATCTGCCTGCTCACAGGTCATGCGATATGCACAGACATGTATTCTCATTCTGTTCCCATACTCATGTTTTATCTGAAATTTCATAACAAAACAGCTCCATTCTGCCTACCAGAAAAAATGGGACACGGTGTCAGACCCCTGTCCCATTTTTCTTACTCAGCCTTAGTCTCCTCTTTTACTTCCTCTTCGTTCTTAACCTCAGAGAAATCATCGGCAAAATCCTCGTAAACTGCCTCCTCCTTAGCTGCCCTGTCCTCGTTAATGCTCTTTGCATCCGAGTAGATGTCGCTGCAGTTCTCCGAAACTGTGGATACCGTCTTCATAACACAATCCTTAGCTCTAAGAACTGCCGCTGTGCAGTTAGTATAGAACTTCTTTGCGTCCTTGCTTGATAAAAGCTTTATGCCTGCTGTCCCGAATGCAACTCCCGCTGCAAAAAGTCCTGTCTTGCCCCAGTTAATCTTTGACTTACTCATAGCTATGTACCTCCATATTCAATAGGTGTATTTTCCTGTGTGTGCCGGAAGATAGCCGCATGTATCCACAGATAGTCTTATGTATCTACAGATAGTCTTATTTATTCGCAGTTAGTTATGACGCACACTTTTTTCAGCCGTTATTATAACATCATGGCTTTTCAATCGCAACAGCTATTCATAAAATTTTTCTAAACATTCCGGCTTGATATAATAACCGGTAAGTATTAAATTTAAAAGCAGCAGAACAGCTATATAAAAACATTCCGAAGGAGAACATCCATGAATACCCCCATCAGCAAATCCGATATAAAAATTGAAATTATAAGAAGCTCCAGAAAAACCCTTGCCATAGAAATCCGTCCCGATATGCGCATTATCGTCCGCGCTCCACACAGGGCTCCGAACAGCTATATTGAACAGTTCATAGCAGACCGCGCCGATTGGATAGTGGAACATCTTAGAAGGATGGAGCAAAAAAACAGACAATGCAATGACGCACTGCCCGTTAAAAAGCTCTCATACAATGATATTAAAAAGCTTGCCGATAAAGCCTGCACCTGCATTCCCGGGCGTGTGGCTCACTTCGCGCCGCTCGTCGGTGTCACCTATGGGCGTATAACCATAAGAAACCAGCGCACACGCTGGGGAAGCTGCAGCAGCAAGGGAAACCTTAATTTCAACTGTCTCCTCATGCTCACTCCCCCGGAGGTAATCGACTATGTCGTGGTGCATGAGCTGTGCCACCGAAAGGAACTGAACCACTCAGTGCGCTTCTGGAATGAGGTTGCAAGGGTTCTTCCCGGCTATGCGGAACAGGAAAAGTGGCTTAAAACCCACGGCAATGAAATAATGAAGCGTATGACAGGTGAATAATCTGCCATACGCTTCATTAAAATTCTCCTACTCCGACTTCACTTTCACCTTATTCGTATACATGAAGTGGTCTGCCTTGTCAAACAGAGTCCTGAGCGTGCAGTCCTTGTAATCCGTCGACACAGCCCAGCCCTGTGCGTAGCTTATCTGAATATTATTTCCACATCTGTTAAACTGCATAACCTCATTATGCAGCTGTGTAAGAAGGCTGTTAACAGTATTCTCTGTAATATTGTACAGAATCACAACGAACTCATCACCGCCGTACCTTCCCACAAAATCCTTTGCCGGGATTACATTTCTCAACACTCTCGCAAAGCTCGCGATAAGCTGGTCACCCGCCGAATGTCCCAGCGTATCATTCGTACTCTTAAGATTGTTAAGATCGAACATCAGACAGGCTGTCGGTTCTGTTATAAATGACATGTCACTAAACAGCTCCTCACACCTGCTCTTATTAGGAAGCCCCGTATGCACATCTATATATGCCTTCTGCTCAAGTATCCTGTTCTTCCTGCTTATCCGCATGGAAGATAGTGACTGCTCTGTAATAAGCAGGAACAGTATAAGCATATCCACTACCGACAAAATCTCTACGAGCCTCATCCGTTTTGCCGCTTTATCCGAATATGTCTCTGCCGCAGATACAGTCTCATCGGCAAGCCAGAAATACGTCTCACTCATCGCCACTATGTCGGTGGCTTCATAGCCACAGTCTCTTGCCTTTTTAATCTCTTTTTTAAATTTTTCCCAATAGTCTATCAGGCTGTCGAGCTTGCCCTGATAATTCACATCCTCCAGGCTCACAAGCCCATAGCTGTCACCATCGTATTTCAAATCCTCCAGAATATCATCCAGATACTGCACAAGCTCATCATCATGGATACCGGTTATCTCAAGCTTCACAAGCCTTTGCGTCGCACCGCGCACAAGACCGGCATAATTTATTACACGCGCCGTCCCCTGAAGGTGCTTTATCTGAATCACCATAATGACAACAAGCACTACAAGTGTCGAAATAAGAATGCTCTGGATTACTCTGGATACCGCACTGAACCTCTTATGCTCCCTGCTCTCCGCATCATTTATTAACATTTTAACCCTCATTTCCAAGCGATTGATCACGATGAGGCGGTGAGAAGCCCGCGCAGGCGTTTTCTCATCTGCCTGCAAAGCAATTTGCTTTCGCTCAGGAACAAATTGCAGGTGTGAAAAATATGCTATAAGGCTTATTTTTCACACTATACCTCCATGTCACTGCTTTTGCAGTGACTCAAATAGTAATGAAAAACGTGCTTTTTACGTGTTTTTCAATAGTTCAGCCAGCTTAACTATTGTGAAATTGTAATACATCTTAGGCAGTGTCCTTTACTGCCTTAGATGTATTACAATTTCACAATATACCTCCGTTAAATATCTAAATTTCATTGTCCGTAACCATCTCATGCATTATAATACATATTATTACTTCGGTCAAAAACTTTTTTTATTTAGGAGGAAGGCTATGGATGATAAAGAAATTAAGTAGAGCGTTACAGACTTGAAAATAAAACCGCTCTCAAGGGACAGATTGTATTTACCGGCTCATCCCTTATGGAAATGTTTCCTATCATATTAACCGCACTCTGAAGGATGAACTTGGCAGGCTTTGATTTATCCCCTTAAAAATGTCCCATATCAAATTGATATGGGACATTTTTTACGCAAGGTGCAGCACATCTATGAGCAGTATCCACACCAGGCCGTAGTATGCAATAACCGCAACAAGATCATTCACCGTTGTTATGAGTGGTCCCGACGCTACGGCAGGATCAATCTTAATCTTGTGGAAAAGCATCGGCACAAGCGTACCGACAAGGCTCGATATGACCATAGCAGCCATGAGTGCCAGTCCGACGCAGCCTGAAATCATAAACGAGTATCCCGCCTGATTGTGCTTAAAGAGCCAGATGTACACTCCGATAAACGCAAAAGACAGCACTCCGAGAATCATTCCGTTCGAGAATCCCACGCGCGCCTCTTTCCCGACAAGCTTCAATTTTTCACCCGCTGAGAGGCTCTCATCCATGAGCACACGGATTGTCACCGCAAGCGACTGTGTTCCGACATTTCCCGCCATATCAAGGATTAATGACTGAAAACATATTACAATAGGTAGAACTGCCACAACAGTCTCAAATATTCCGACAACCGATGACACTCCAATGCCTAAGAACAGCAGAATTATGAGCCATGGAAGTCTCTTTTTTACACTTGTAAGGGTCGACTCCTCCAAATCCTCCTGCTCGGTGAGACCTCCGAGCTTTGCATAGTCCTCACCCATCTCATCATCGACAGCCTCAACTACATCCTGTGCCGTGATTACACCGATAAGCTCGCCCTCGTCCGTCAGAACCGGAATCGAGTCCTCAGCGTAGTCCTTCAGACGCTCGATGCATTCGCTTATCTTTTCATGGTCGGTCACATACGGGTAGGACACACTTATGATATCCTCAAGTGGTGTGTTCTCCCTCGCTATTATCAAATCCTTCAAATCTATCGCACCGCAGAACTTATCGTTCCCATCAAGCACATACACGGTAGAGATATTGTCGTTCTCCCCCGCCTGCTTCACAAGCTCCCGCATAGCCTGACGAACCGTAAGGTTGTTGTGTATGACGATATAGTTCGTCGTCATTCTGCTTCCTGCCTCGTCATCCTCATAGGAGAGAATCATCCTGATGTCATGGCTTGAATCCTCATCAAGGAGCTTAACCAGCTTCTCCTGTGTCGAATCATCGAATTCATCGAGAACGTCGACCGCATCGTCCGAATCCATGTAGGAAATGACCTTCGCAGCCCTGTCTATGCCAATCTCCTTCAGGTACTCGTCCGGGTCCTCAATGTAGCTTATAATCTCCGCCACGCGCTCCGCACCGAGAATCGGATACAGCTTCTTTCTCTCCTCCTCGGATAACTCCTCGAACGCCTCCGCTATATCGTTCTCATGGTAATCCGACAATTTATCAAGCAGCTCCGCCTGCTTCATCGGTGTGCGGAACAGCTTTAAAATCTCATCTACAAAATTGTGTTCACCCAAAATTTTCTTTGTCATCACACTGCCTCCCTTTGAAAATATTTTCTCCGGTATTCCGTCCGCCTAAACTTATCCCGATTTAAGCATAAAAATACCGCCACATATTCTGCAGCGGCAAAAAGGCAACATGAAACAGACGCAGTTCAGTGTCCACACCTGACAAGCTGCGTCATGATATTCATATGTCTGCCACCGCAGATAATACTTCGACCAATACTGTCGCAACTGTCCATGCAGTCCACCTCCTGATAATTTTTACTTCTGATACGGAAATCCTTCCGTGTACGGATTCTTACTCCGTATGATATTGTACTTCCTTATAGGTTAACGTGTCAATCAATTTTATGTAAAATAGTAAATCATACCTGACTATTTTATCTAAGCTGCAGAATAACTTTTTAACCGTCAATCAGATGCCCTTCTTCCACGTTCCTCTGAATCAGTGCCCTGGCATATTCCCATAGTGCCTCCGAGCCCTCATGCACTCTCGCATTTCTCTTTAGCACCTGCGATACCTTTATTCCGTGCTCCTCCCACGCAATACCATTCGTGGCATCATTGAGCAGAAGCGGCTGAAGCTTATCGAGAACATTCGCAAATTTTGCCTCAGGTGTCTCCATCGCCTCGAACTCGTCCCACAGTGTTCTGTACTCCTTCGCCTGTTCATTTGGAAGTATCGCATATATGCGCTCTGCCGCCCTAAGCTCGCGTTCCCTCTTTGTCTTGTTTCCCTCCGTATCGTAAGCATAGGTGTCCCCGGCATCAATCTCAATGACATCGTGCATAATCACCATCTTCATCGTCTTTAGTACATCTATCGGCTCATTTGAATACTCTGCGAGAACAAAACACATAAGCGCAAGATGCCATGAGTGCTCCGCATCGTTCTCCTTCCTGCTGCCGTCACCGATATAGGTCTGTCTTGTTATATTCTTGATTTTGTCCAGCTCCATGATAAAATTGAGCTTCTTTTTTAAATCTTCATTCATAATGCACTCCGTTTTTACTTTTCATTTTATCATATTACCTGGGTGAAAACAATGTACACCCCAGTTGCAGGCTACAGGGCTTGCGCCGTCTAAATGGCGCGGTCATAAACAGAATGGGACAAATTAAAATCAAGTCAATTCTCCGCCGCCCACAACATTCCCCTCGCGACGCGCTTCTCCACATCCCTGAAATGGTTTCCATCATTCCACTCGAGCACACACTGTATGCCCTGCCTGTCGAGAAGCTCCTTTTGCAGCCTGATATTGCCTCCGACCCTTGCCATAGTCCTATTGTTAGTCTTTTCCTCCCTGTTTCCAAGACTTAAATAGACCTTATCCGCAAGAATATGTCTCTCCGTGGCAAATTCAATCCACCCCGGAAACCACACTGACGGCGACACCGCCGCGACGGCATGGAATATGTCGGTCATATATGAAGCCCACAGTGCGAACAACCCCGCAAGCGAATAGCCACCGATTATAATTTTAATATCCGACGGTAATTCATATCTCGTCATTAGCTCGGGAATAAAAGCATCCGTAACGAATTTAAGCGTGCTCTCTGCCCCGCCTGCGAACGGCTGATTTTTAAATATGGCGTCCACACTCCACGGCGACATTTCGTCATTCCAGTGCCCCACGGCAAAGTTAGCAAATATGGCACTACCATTCTCTCTCAAAATACTTTCAGCCTCCGCCCCGAGTGTGTCCTCCCTAACGGCTGCCCCGACTGTTTCTTTCTGCGCTTCCTCGACAATCCACTCCTCGTCCACGGCTTGCACAATGACGCAGGAAATGTCATTTCCATTCCCTGCGCCACGGTACACCCTGCATATTCTGTTTTCCAGCTCGAATCTATCTATATTGAATTTCATATCACCTATGCATCTGACCTCGAATACGAATTCTTCATCTGGTTGCTTAGCTCGTAGAGCACTTTGTCGAGTGTCGCAAGCGTCTCCTTCTTCACCATAGCTGCGACCTCCTCGTTGGCTGCCGTCTTTAACTCCATGCGCTTATCGACATCTCTCTCCTGTGCAAGCAGTGCGTCGTAACGTCCGATAATCTCATGTCCTCTCGACATAACCTTCTCCTTATAGCGCTCAATGTGAAAAATCGACTTCTTGTATGAAGCGTCAGCCATCGCCGCTATCATTCTGCTGCCCCAGTAGAAATTGTCTGTCGAGACCTCTCCTGTAGTGTTTGAAAGATACTCCGGTGTCGTGAGCACATCCGCATAAAACGGAACCAGCACATTGAATGCATTCGATGCAAAGGCAACCCACTCCACAGCCTGAGCGTCCTTCTCAAGGTCAGGGCGCATCTGTATAACAGATAAAAAGTCATTGCGGTTAATTCCGATTGAACGGTATGCACCGCTCATGCTCTTGTCGCCGTAAGCGCCATACGGGTCATACACAGTTCCCTGATAATGTGAGGAAAGCACATACTTCACGTCCTCAACCGTAATCTTTTTCTCCGGTACAAGGCACCATGGCAGATCATCCGAGGATGGTGTGAAGTCCGCGTCCGCACCGTCCCAGCTTACCGTGTGCGGATTGAAATATCTCAGCATATACCATGCTCTCGGCGTATTATACACATGATCCGAGTCGTCGTGGCTTCCGAATGCCGACCTTACGTCAAAATGTGTCCAGTCCGTCTCAATGTTCGATAGATTGAGGTGATTGCTCTCAATAAATTCCTTCATATCAGCTGAGCACATATGCTCCTTCTTTTTTCCGAGGGCGTCCACAAAATCAAAATCATCTATCCCCTGTTGGTTAGGCATAACCACATACACATCGTCAGGCACCTTCCTGGCAATCCAGTGATGCCCGCCTATGGTCTCAAGCCACCATATCTCATTCACATCCTGAAAGGCTATTCCGTTCATCTCATAGGTTCCGTACTTCTCAAGAAGACTTCCTAGCCTCTTAACGCCCTCTCTTGCGGTCTTTATGTACGGAAGAACAATATGGACAATGTCCTCCTCGCCGATACCGCCCGGAATCTCCTTTTCTCCGTCAGCAGCAGGCTTATATACGACAAGCGGATCCGCCCCTAAAACTCTTGGATTTGAAGTGATTGTCTCCGTGGCGGTCATTCCGACATTCGCCTCATTGACGCCGCTCGCAGCCCATATTCCCTCGCCGTCGACGGCATTAGGCATCTCCGTGTGACGGAGCGGATTTTTAGGAAGCTTTATATCGAGATGCGATATGACCGTCCTGTACTTCTCCTTCTGCTCATCTGCCTTTACGACAACAAACTTCTTAGGCATAAAATGCCCCGAACCAGAGTCATCGTTGCGCGCTATCATGGTGGAACCATCGTATGACGCATTCTTACCAACTAATAATGTAGTGCAAGCCATAATGTTTTCTCCTTTTTTATTACAATTATCTTAAGTAATTGCGAAACTCAAATTTATCAATGAACAGTTGTGCAATTTTACTATATTGCAAGCCAGACTATTTGCAAACACCGGTGTTTAGCGGCTGTGTTTTAGCCGCTTACGCACCGCTGTGTTTGCAATGAAGCGAGAGCGTGTCTGGCGGTAATATAGCAAAAGTGCACAACGTCTGATAC
>ENA-UPXB01000442-UPXB01000442.1-human-gut-metagenome-genome-assembly--contig:-NODE-442-length-33265-cov-7.439496_pt1 | contig 33265 bp, 29 predicted proteins | sample MGYA00250055_ERZ773386 | MGnify/ENA primary metagenome ERZ773386 (study PRJEB29103, sample SAMN06111974) | human gut metagenome | biome: human gut; feature: ankylosing spondylitis patient; material... | reverse complement strand
ACCGCCAGATCGGCGAGGATGTCCAGCACCTTGACGGCGATCTTGGGCAGGTAGACGTCAAATGCGGTCATCCGGATGTGTGCGCCGCGGCGGATGGCCAGAGCAGCACTCAGCACGGCCATGTAGCTCATGCAAGTCAGAACGACTTCTTCAGACCATGCGGGGTCCGGGATGAACGGGACGTAACGACCAATGACCGACATGGTGGTGATGAGAATATCCACAATCAGCAGTATCTTGCAGATAAACAGGACCACTTTGTAGGTGACGTCGTACGCCGGCTTGATCTTATCCAGAGTGGTAAAGATTTTCGGCATAGGATCTCCTCCATACTCTTATAAAAAGCCCGGCGGGTCTGCGGGCGTATCCCGTAGTCCCCCGCCGGGCTATGTACTACTTCAGGATAAAGGCGCTTTTATCAGGCCTTCATATCCAGCAGCTGCTGATACAGCTCAGCCTGATCCGAGGTGTTCTCGCTGATGACCTTAGCGCAAGCCTCCTGCCAGGGAGCCTTATCGGGGACATCGACGACGTTGCAGCCGGAAGACTTCAGCTCGTCGAGGACCTTGTTCTCAGCGGTCTCGGACAGGTCAGCGTTGAAGGCCTGCGTATCAGCACCAGCCTCCATGATGGCAGCCTGCTGGTTCTCGGTCAGCTTGCCCCAGGCGTTGTCGGTGATGACAGCCTGGATAGCGCCCAGAGTGTGGCCGTCGAGGATCAGGTTGTTAGCGACCTCGGGGAAGGCGTTGGACTTGTAGTTTGCGATGGGCTGCTCAGCGCCATCGACAACGCCGGTCTGCAGTGCGCTGTACAGCTCGCCGAAGGAAACGACGGTGGGGTTAGCGCCCAGGCCCTCGACCATGCCGTTCATGACGGGGTCGTTGGACACACGCAGCTTCAGGCCCTTGAAATCAGCGATGCCGGAAACGGGCTTGACAGTGAAGAAGTGACGGAAACCCTCTTCGCCGTAGAAGATACCACGAACGGGCAGACCCAGCTCCTGAGGCTCGTTCAGGAACTCAGGTGCCAGCTCGCTGTTGGCGAAGTTCCAGAAGTGTGCGCGGTTCTCGAAGGTGAAGGGGATGGACAGCAGCTTGGACTTGTTGCAGCCGTAGCTGGTCAGTGCGAAAGCAGAGATACGGCTCATATCAATGGAGGTAGAGCCGCCGAGGATAGCGTCCAGAACGTCGTTCTCAGAGCCCAGAACGCCGGAAGCCTGCACATCGATGACGACAGAGCCGCCAGTCAGCTCCTCGACCTTCTCCTTGAAGTGGGTAGCGGTCTGGCCGACGATGGTATCCAGCGGGTTGACCTCGGCGTAGACCAGAGTCACCTTCGGGTCGGAAGCAGCAGCTGCGGCATCACCGGCGGGAGCGGTGGAAGCTGCAGCAGAGGTAGCGGTAGAAGCAGCAGTGCTGTTGCCGGAGCCACCGCAGGCGGTCAGTGCCAGAGCAGCGGCGGAAACACCGGCTGCTGCCAGAAAGCTGCGACGAGAAATCTTCTTCATGATAAAATCCTCCTTAGATTTTCCTCATTCAGGGCGGTGCGCTCTGCACGGGTCGCACACCGTCCGTTCATTTACTGTACACACTTTAGCAAATTTTTTTAGTCAGAACAAGGGCTTATGAAAAATGTCCTGTTTTTCAAAAAAATGTGAGAAGCACTTTTGTGCAGTTCCCACAAGTCATAGTGCAGTTTATTCAGCACACTGCCCAACAAGATGAATACAATGTAATATCTCTCGCACTTTTCAGGCTTCGCGGATGCGCTGGATGAGGCGGCTCTGCTCCTCAAAAGCCGCGTACATGGGCTCGACTGCCGCCCGGAAGCGGGCTTTCTCGGCGGCAGAGAGGGTCGTCACCTCCACGCCCCATTCCCGCATATGCTTCTCGGCGCTGGCCTCCCGTTCCGCCCAGAGGCGGCGTTCGGCCAGAGCGCTCTCCTTTCCGCAGGTGCGGATGATGTCCGGGAAGCGCTCGTCCAGCTCTGCCAGCTTTTCCATCGCGGCCTCGCTGGCCAGCTGCAGCTCCGGCACACGGGTGTGCTCATCCTTTAAGAAATAGGGGGCCACCTCGTAGTGGCCCATGGCCTCATAGCTGGGCCAGTTGTTTTCCGCGCCGTCTATCTCGGCGTTGTGCAGGGCTGCATAGACCCGGCTGTAGACCACCTGCGCGGGCTTTGCGCCGAGGTCCAGTATCATCTCGCTCATCATGTCCGACTCCTGCACCCGGAGCGTCAGCCCCACGAGGTCCGCCAGCGTCTCCACCTTTTCGCGGGTGTAGAAGCTGCGGACACCGGCGTCGAACCACGACAGGCCCACGAGGTCCATCGCGCCGAGGCCGGAGAGGAATTCATCGCCGATCTCACCGTCCAGCACCCGCCACATCTGGGGCGCATCGGTATAGAGAAAAGGCAGCTGCAATACGCTCAGGGCCGGCTGATACTCGGCCAGCTGGCTCAGAGAGACGCGGGCAAAGTCGATGCCGCCGTACTGCATCTGCTCGATGACGCTCTGTTCGGCCCCCAGCTCCCCGCCGCTGTAGACCACGACTTTGACCCTCCCCTCCGTCCGCTCGGCCACGAGGTCGGCAAAGGCCAGAGCGGCCTGAGTGGTGGGATAATCCTCGGGCTGGTTCTCGGCGTAGCGCAGGATGAGCTCCGGGCCGGTGTACTCTTCCGTCTTGCTGCAGCCCACAGCGCCCAGCGCCGTACAGGCGGCCAGCGCCAGCACACTGCGGCGGGAAATCATCCGCCCGCTCACAGCCCGGCCTCCGGGTCGGTCTTTGCCTTCTGGCCGGCCTGACGGCGGTACTGGGTGGGGGTCATGCCGGTGCGTTTCTTGAACGCCCGGGCGAAGTAGCTGGCGTCCTCGTAGCCCACCATCGACGCCACCTCTGCCGAGGAGCGGAAGGGGTCGGCCAGCAATTCCTTTGCCGCGTTGATGCGCAGCTCGGTGAGGCAGTCGAGGAAGTTCATCTTCTGGTACTTCTTGAACTGCGCCGACAGGTAGGCCGGGCTGATGTGCAGGATCTCGCCCACGCTGTCCAGCGACAGATCGAACATATAGTTATCCTCGAGGTAGCGGCGGACGTGGGCCATGACGAGGGCCGTCTGGCTGTTCTCGCCCTCCTCGGGGGCGTCTTCCGCCTCTGCTTCGGTCTCCGTCTGCTCCGGCTGGGGCTGGGCGGCGGCCAGCTCTTCCAGCTTCCGCTCCGTCTCGATCTGCCGCATAGCCCGACGCACCGAGGCTTCCAGCTCGTCGGGGTCCACCGGCTTGAGCAGATAGTCGCAGGCCCCCAGATGCACCGCCTCATGGGCATACTGGAACAGGCTGTAGGCCGTGACGAAGATGACCCGGCAGGAAGGCCGCTGGGCCAGCACGGCGCGGGCAGCATCGAGACCGCTCATGCCCGGCATCTCAATATCCATCAGGATGAGGTCTGCGCCCCACAGCACCGCCGTGTCGGCAGCTTTGCGGCCATTTTCCGCCACCTCCAGGACCACATCCCGCTCAAAACGGCGCTGGACCAGCTCTGCAAGCGCCTCCCGCTCCAGCTTTTCGTCATCCGCGATCAACAGGCGTATCATCGTCCAAATCCTCCTCCAAAAGTTCTACAAGGGGCAGGTACATACTGATGGCCGTTCCCCGGCCCGGGTGAGAGCGGATGACCAGCCGCCCCCGTTTATCCAGAAGCCGCAGCCGTGCGGCCACGTTATAGACGCCGATATGCTCCCAGCGCTCCCCGGGCTGGGCCAGCGCGGCTTTCAGCTGGGCCAGCTGTTCGGGCTGGATGCCCACGCCGTTGTCGCAGACGCTGATATAGAGCAGCCCCTTATCCCGCAGCGGGTTGATGCGGATGCGCACCACGCCGCCCTCTTCCTTGGGCGAGATGCCGTGCTTGAAAGCATTCTCCACGATGGGCTGCAAGATGAAGGACGGCACCATCGTCTCCGTCAAATCGAGGGAGTCGGAGATGCGCCACACCATCTTCACCCGGTCGCCGAAGCGGACGTGATAAATCGAGTAATACTCGTCCACGATACGTACTTCCCGGGCCAGCGGCACCTGCTCGTCGTTGCTCATCAGGCTGTAGCGCAGCAGGTGCGACAGAGCCGTGATGAGGGCCTGCGTGCGGTAGGCTTTTTCCTGTCCGGCGGTCTGTAAAATGACGTTCAGGGTGTTGAAAAGGAAATGGGGGTCGATCTGGCTGCGCAGTTGCTGCAAACGGCTGCGCTCCATCCGGTTCTGTAATTCCAGAGCTTCCGTCTTCTGGCGGTGGAGCTCCCGCTCCATCTCGTTTTTTTCCCGCAGGGTGGTCACCTGCTCGGCCATCGAATGCTTCATGTGGTTGAAGGCTTCGGTCAGCTGGGCCATTTCCGGCTGACGGGGCGCAGGCAGGTCGGGCGAGTCGAACTCGCCCCGGGTGACCTCCCGGGAGGCGCCGATCATCTGCTGCACCGGGGTCAGCAGCGTCAGCACCGAGAAGGCCATGACGCAGCCCAGCGCAAGGCAGAGCGCCACCACGACGGTCTGCGCCCATTTCACCCGGTCGCTGAGGGCCGACACGGTGGTGTAAGACCCCTGAGCGTCGGTGATAGCCGTGTTCAACAGCTGCTGGGTGTACTGGCGCAGATAGCCGCCGCAGGGTACGATCTTATTATAGTAGAGCTGGGCGGCTTTCGTGTCCTGACCGGCGGCCACCGCTTCTTCCAGCTGGTCCACCAGTGCGGTGTAGCTGTCGTAGGTAGTGGAAACGGCATTGTAAAGCAGATACTGCTCTTCACTCACAGTGCCAAGGTCGCTCTCGATGCGCCAGAGCCATGCGTTGGTAACGGAAAAGGCGCTGTGGAGCTCCTCTGTCAGCGCTTTGGCGTCGCCATACTCCCAGCGGTAATCTTCCATGGCCGAAAGGCTCCGCTCCACACCGTTCTGGAAGCGGCTGATGGCGTTGAAGTTGCCCATCTGGTCGTCCAGTTCCCGCAGCACGGTGCCGGACTGGTAAAAGCTCAAGAATATCTGCCCCGCCAGCGCCAGAAAAAACGCTGCCAGGCAAAGACTGATCTGCCCTTTCAGGGTCATCCTGCGCCCCACGCACCCATCCTCCTTCTCTGTGATATTCTGCCGCGCATCTTCCGCCTTATCCGGCCTGTCCGCCGTCAGAGCGAAAGCTCCATAAACTTTCTTTTTCGTCCTATTTTAGCACATTTTAGGGCATCTGCGCAATATCATCCTTGATTGTTGGAAAATAATATGGTACTATGACCAAAAAGGAGGGTATTTTTATGTCTCAGCCGATCTCCGTTTCCGTCCAGATGGATGCTGCATCCTTCCACGATTTTGCCGCCTTCGACCTGCTGCGCCACCACAAGGCGTGGCACCGGCCTCTGGTGTTCACGGCCATTTTGCTGGTGTCTGCTGGCTTCTGCCTGTCGCAGGTGGGCCAGAAAGACGGCGCAGCTCTGCTCACGGTGGTGCTGGCCGTGGTGGCGCTGGGCGTGCCGGCCGTCTACTTCTGGACATTCTTCCACTCCCTGAGCCTCCAAATCAAAAAGATGGGCCTGCCCCGCCCCTTCTACCGGCTGCTGCTGGACGATGAAGGACTGTCGGTCTGGATGGCCGGTGAGCAGGACAAGCCTGAGGCGAGCCGCAAGTATGCGTGGCACGATATGCATCTGGCCTACCGCACCCCCAACGCCATTTACCTCTATGTCCAGCAGAATCAGGCCTATCTGCTGAACGACAGCCTCGACGCCGCATGGAGCCTGCTGCAAGCCTTCCTCCCGGCAGAGCGCCTGCATGATATGCGATAAGAACGTCAAAAGCCCATCGCGCAGCTGTGCGATGGGCTTTTTTGCGTCAGCAAACAAAAACAGGCAGCGCCGTGGAAAGGAGGAGAAAGCGGCGCTGCCTGTGTATGAGAACTCCTAAACATTTGCGGCTGCTAGGAGGTTGTTGGTAGTCTGTCCGCCGCCGTGGCTATTGCCTCGCATAGGTGGGGGACAGTATTTTTTTAGGGACGCGGCACCCGCTGCGGGGCTGCGCATGAATCCTGCCTGCATGGCATTTATGGAAAGTCAAAAGCCGGAGATGGGGGATCTCGTTCTTGTCTTCCCGACTGCACCTTTATTGTACCGGATAAAAATGGAGTTTCTTTGAGTTAGTTTTGAACAATCTGCAAACAAGATGTGGAAAGTCTGAGGGCTTTCTTTTCCGTTCTGCTTGACATTCGGCACAGAACGATGTATTGTTAAGTTTATTGTGAAATACCTATGAAATTCCTGCATTTTTGAGGGAGGAGACACTATGGCCGCAACGGCACAGCCGCAGCAGGAAAAGACCCTGCTCATGACCGAGGGCAGCATCTGGAAAAGCATCCTGCTCTTCTCGGTGCCGCTCATCCTGGGCAACCTGCTCCAGCAGCTTTACAACACCGCCGACTCCATCATCGTCGGCAACTTTCTTGGCAGCAACGCTCTGGCCGCTGTGGGTTCCAGCGGCTCGCCCATCTACCTGCTCATCGGTTTCAGTCAGGGCGTGGCCGTCGGCGCAGGCGTCGTCGTGAGCCAGTACCTCGGCGCAAAAGATAAAAAGGAAACGCGCATCGCCGTCCACACCTCGCTGGCCATCGCGGTCATCCTCGGCCTCATCCTGACGGTAGGCGGCATCGCCGTCAGCCGCAGCCTGCTGGTCTGGATGAACACCCCAGAAGAAGTCCTCGGCGACGCCGTGACTTACATGAAGCTCTACTTCGGCGGTGTGCTGTTCAGCGTCGTCTACAACATGGCAGCCGGCATCCTCAACGCGGCGGGCAACTCCCGCCGCTCGGTCCTCTACCTCGCCTGCGCTTCCATCACCAACATCATCCTCGACCTCGTACTCATCGCCGGGCTGAAGATGGGCGTGGCGGGTGCGGCCATCGCCACCGACATCAGCCAGCTCGTCTCCTGTGTGCTGAGCCTCCGCTTTCTGATGAAGGTGGACGCCGACTACAAGGTGGAGCTTTCCGCCATCCGGCCCGATCAGCGGATGACCTCCCGCATCATCCGCATCGGCCTTCCCACCGGCATCCAGAACATGGTCATCTCTTTCTCGAACGTACTGGTGCAGTCCAGCGTCAACAGCTACGGTGCCGCCGCCATGGCAGGCTTTGCGGCCTATATGAAAATCGACGGCTTCAACATCTTGCCTGTCACCAGTTTCAGCATGGCGGCGACGACCTTCGTGGGCCAGAACTATGGCGCAGGCAACCTCAAACGAGTGAAGAATGGCATGTGGGTCACGCTGGGCATGGGCGTGCTCTACACCCTCTGCACCGGCACGCTGCTGCTGGCGTTCCAGAATCCCATCATGCACCTGTTCACCTCCGACGAGACGGTGGTGGCCTTCGGGTGCAGCGCCATGCACTACTTCTGCCCCTTCTACTTCCTGCTGGCCATCCTCCACGGCATGGCGGGCGCAGTGCGCGGCACCGGCCGCAGCGTGCCGCCGATGGTGGTGCTGCTCATCTCGCTCTGCCTCTTCCGTGTGGTGTGGATCCAGTTTGTTCTCCCCTTCTTTGCGGGCATCGAGGGCGTGTTCGTCCTCTACCCGGTGTCGTGGGCGCTGGGTGCCGTGCTGATGGCCCTCTACGCATGGAAAGGCAGCTGGATGACTTACGAGCATTCCTGACAGGAACCGGGAACCATTCCATTTTTCCATTCGCCTTTTGGGGACGTCTGTGGTATCTTATAGGTAAAAGAACAGCAAACCCGGTATCTCAGGAGGATTCATGCAGACAACAAAACCCGAAACCGCACAGCAGCGCCCCACCGGCGCACGAATGGCCCTGCTGATGCTTCTTTACTTTATCAAAATCGGCGCGTTCACCTTTGGCAGCGGATGGAGCATCATTGCCCAGATGGAGCGGGAGTTCGTGGACGAGCGCGGCTGGATGACCAAGAGCGATCTGCTGGAGCTCATCGCCGTGGGCAAGAGCCTGCCCGGCATCATGGTGGCGAACATCACTCTGCTCTTCGGCTATCAGATGGCCGGGGTGCTGGGCGGCATCTGCGCGGCCATCGGCCTGTGCATCCCCGCCGTCGTCACCCTTACCATCGTGACGGCCATCTACGACGCCATTAAAGATAACTACTGGGTCTGGTCGGCCCTCAAGGGCGTCCAGTGCGCCGTGGCCCCCATCATCGGCGGCGCGGCCATCTCTCTCGGCAAAGATGCTCTGACCAGCGCGATGCCCATCATCATCTGTGCCGTCGCCTTTGTGCTCTGTTACTTTACGTCCATCAGCAATCTGACGCTGGTGGTGGCCGGTGTGGTCATCGCGCTGGTCTGGATGGGGGTGAGCGAACATGGCCATGTTTGAGACCCTCGTTCAGCTCTTCGCCGCGTTTGCGAAGATCGGCTTCACCAGCTTCGGCGGCACCTCCATGATCCCCCTCATCATGGATGAAATGTCCTCCCACGGCTGGATGACGGACGCCGATTTGACGAACCTCATCGCCATCGCCGAGATGACCCCCGGCTCTCTGGGCGTCAACGCCGCCACCTTTGCAGGCACCAAGACCGCCGGGATGCCAGGCGGCGTCTTCGCGGTCCTGGGCGTCCTCAGCCCCACCCTGACGCTGACGCTTCTGGCGGCGGCGTTCTTCCAGAAGTTCCGCACCAGCAAGGTCATGAGCTACATCATGAAAATCGTCAAGCCTGTCTGCATCGGCATGGTGCTGGGTGTTCTGGTGGGCCTCTGCCGCCAGACCTGCATCACCGAGGCAGGCGGCATCAGTCTGCCGGGCATCGCTATCGGCATCCTCTGCTTTGTGCTGCTCCAGAAATTCAAGCTCAGTGTGCCGAAGGTCATCGGCATCGCGGCGGTGCTGGGGCTGGTGTGCTTCGGGGTGTTTTAACCAGCTTTCCTTCAGCTCTTAGGCTCTCCCAAAGGGAGAGGCATTCGCTCTACTTAAAGCAAAAGCATCCGCAGCACCCTCGCCGGGTGTCTGCCGATGCTTTCTTTCTATATTATTCTTATTATTTTACCGCCAGCGGCGACGGCCTTATACTCACTTCTCCGTGGCAGAGCGCCTCGGTGCGGCCCCCTTCCCGCTGCACGATGAGTCGCCCGGCGTCGTCGATGGCCACCGCCTTTGCGGCGTAGCTCTCCGTCCCGGTGCAGACCGTGACCCAGTGGCCCGGCACAAAGCACCGGGCGCGGTACTCGTCCAGACAGTCGAAGGCCGGGCAGAGACCCAGCAGTTCCCGGGCGATGGCCCCGGCCAGTGCCGCCCGGCTCACCGGTGCAGGCCCGCCGGGGTAGAGACTGCCCGCGATGGGCCGCAGCTCCTCGGGCCAGTCCTCCGGGCGGGAGGTCAGGTTCAGGCCGATGCCCACCACCAGCCATTCCAGCTGGCCGCTCTCGATGTCGGCCCCGGCTTCCGTCAGGATACCGCAGACCTTCTTGCCGTTATAATAGAGGTCGTTGACCCATTTGATGCCCAAGTCCAGCCCGCAGAGCCGCTTCACAGTCCGGCAGACGGCCACCGCCGCGCTGACGGTGACGGCCTGCGCCTCGGTCATGGGCAGGCCAGGCCGCAGCACCAGCGAGAGATAAATGCCTTTCCCCGCCGGACTCTCGAACCGCCGCCCCAGCCGGCCCCGGCCCGCCGTCTGCTGACTTGTCAGCACCATCGTGCCATGGGGCGTACCCTCGAGGGCCAGCGTCTTGGCCGTGCGGTTGGAACTTTCCAGCTTGTCGTAAAGGTAGATGGGGGCGTCGTACTCCCCCACCGCCTCGGCGCAGAAGGGGTCGCCGCCCGCCAGCCGATAGCCCCGCCGGGGGGCGGCTTCCAGCGCGTAGCCCTGAGCCGCCAGCGCGGCGGCGGCCTTATGGACAGCAGCGCGGCTCACACCCAGCTGCTGCGCCAGCTGCTGGCCGGAGATGCATTCGCCCTGGGCGGCGGAGAGCGCCGTCAGAAGTGCCTGTTTTGTGGCAGAGGCCATCGTGTTTTCTCCTTTGTGAGGTTTGATAAGGCCATTCTACCACATTTTCAAAGTTTTTCCCATGATTTTGCAGTTTTTGGCCCCGCTGGTTCGTATAGATAGACAGAGCGCTCGAAATGCCGGGCAGAAAGGAGGCGGAGAGCAGCCATTGAATGCACTGGAATTTGACAGGCTGGTACAGAAGTACCAGTCCCTCGTCTACACCATCTGCCGTCAGCTGGTGGCAGATGAGGGCTATGCGCAGGATCTGACGCAGGAAACTTTTCTCTCTGCATGGCGAAGCATGGACCGCTGTCCTGCCGGATACGAAAAGCAATGGCTGGCCCGCATCGCCTCCAACAAAGCCAAGGATTACTTACGCAGCGCCTGGGCGCGCCGGGTGAACACCCCCGGCGACGATGTGCTTGCACTTGAGGGCGTACCGCCCGGCAGCGAGCCGGAAGCGCAGGTGCTGGAAGCTCTGGGCGAAGAGGAGCTGACGCAGCGCATCCTCGCTCTGCGGGAGCCCTACAAGACGCCCTGCCGCCTCATGCTGCTGGAACAGCACACCGCCGCCGAAGCCGCCCGGCTCTGCGGCAGGCCCCAGAAAACAGTGGAGGCGCAGGTCTTCCGGGCAAAAAAGATGCTGGCCGCGCAGCTGAGCGCCGCCGGAAAGGAGGGCTTTTAAGATGGAATTGTTCCGTGAAGACGGCTGTCTGAGCGACGAAGGGCTGCACGCCCTCACCGCCGGGCAGCTGGACGAGCTGGGACGGCTGGAAGCCGCCGAACATCTCGCCTACTGCGACAAATGCACCGACCGTTACACCGCACTTCTGACCGCCGACGCCCTCGCCGACCCGCCCCGGGATGTCCGCCGTACCGTGATGAGCACCATCTGGGTGCGGCTGATGCAGAGCACCTATGGTCGGGCTGCGGTGGCGGGTGTCGCCGCCGTGTTGGCGCTGACCATGTGGCGTACCGGAGCGCTGACCTTCGTCACCGACCACGGCAGCGACCTGCAGGCTCTCCTGCCCACAGTCCAGGTCACCCTGCCGGAAAAACAGCCCCCGAAGCTTCTGCCCGAAAAGCTGGGCAGGCCCGTGACTTCCCGCCCCGGCGAGAACATCTATACCCGCGTTTCCTCTGTGCTGGAAAGCCTGCTGAACGCGGCAGAAAACATAAAATCATAAAACAAGGAGATCGTTATGCTGAAAAACGGATTTTTGACCTTCTGCTGCGCGTTTATCCCCGGCGCAGGCCAGATGTATCAGGGTTACATGAAGCGGGGTCTCTCCCTCATCCTCACGGCCTGCCTCATCGGGATGGTGAGCTCACTGCTCAACCCGGTACTGCTCCTGCTGGTGGTGGTGTGGATGTACAGCTTCTTTGACACCTTCAACCTCCGGGCGCAGATCATCGCGGACACCGCGCCGGATGACGACTACCTCGTCCACTTCGACCCCCGCGACAGGCGGCTGGCCCGGGCTCTGCTGGACAGCCACAAGCTGGTGGGCTGGCTGCTCATCGCCTTCGGTGCGCTCATCGCCTACCAGAACCTCATCATGAACACTCTCGGCGACCTCGTCTACCGCTGGGGCCACTCCTCCCCCGTTTTCCGCGCCCTCTATCTCGTCATGGACAGCCTGCCGGATGTGGTGGTCTGTGTGGTCCTCATCGTTTGCGGCGTCTGGCTGGTGAAAGGCCCCCATCCGGCCAAAAAGCCGGATGCTTCCAAGGATGTCCCCGAGGATGCCGATTTCTGCGAGTATCACGCCGACGAGGCCGCGCAGCCGGAGAACGCTCCTCTGCTCTCCGGCCCGGTGGTGAACGAAAACGAGGTGACGGACGATGACTTCGACCACGAACACGACGAATAAGCCGCTCCGCCGAGTCGGCACCCTGACGCTGGGCGTCTGCCTCATCGCGGCGGGCACGCTCTTCCTGCTGGCCCGCTTCCTGCCCGGCCTGCCGTGGCTGGTCATCTGGCAGGTGCTACCGGCGGCGGGGCTCATCCTGCTGGGGTGCGAGGTACTCTACTACTCGGCCCGGCCCGGCGCATGCCGGTGCGACTTCGGCTCGGTGGTGCTCTGCCTGCTGATGATGGGTGGGTGCTTCGGCGTCTCGACCCTTATGCTGCTGGCCCAGATGCTGGGCCGCGGCTGCACCATCCACCTGTGAACACAAGAAAGCCTGTGCAGCCTCCCGCCCCGGGAGCGTCTGCACAGGCTTTTTCGTTTGAAGAGAGAGGCTTACTGTACGCCGGTCAGCTCAGCCAGCTTGTGGTAGATCTCGGTGTTGTCGAAGACGCCGCGGAACTTCTCCGCGCCAGCGCCCAGCGCATAGATATTGACCATCGCGCCGGTGTGGGCATAGGTGGTGTGGTCCATGCCGGACTTGTGGTTGATGGTGTGGCAGATGGCCATGCTGAAGGGGATGTAGGTGCCGTACAGCTCATAATCCTGCTGGCTCATCTCCTTCTGGGAGGCAGCGCCGACTTCCAGCGTCCGCTCGTAGGCTTTGCGCAGATTCTCCACCTCGTAGTCGGTCAGCAGCAGCTTGCCTGCACTGGCAGCATCGGGGTCGGTGGGCAGGGTCAGGCCGAAGTTTGCCTTCACGTCGGCCATGGCGGCCTCGAAGGGAGTCTTGTTGGCGATGTAGCCCTTCACATAGGTGGAGTCGAACTTGGCGTAAGACATCTTCTGGTGGGTGAGGTTGGTCAGGAAGGTGTCGTAGTTGGTGGTCTTGTAGCCGATGGCCATGCCGCCCGTCTCGTGGTCTGCGGTGACGAGGATGAGGGTGTCGTTGGGGTGGGCGTTGTAGAAGTCCACAGCGGCCTGCACGGCGTTGCTCATCTCCAGCACATCGTGGATGGAAGCGGCGGCATCGTTGGCATGGCAGGCCCAGTCGATCTTGCCGGACTCGGTCATCAGGAAGAAGCCCTTCTTGTTGTCCAGCAGCTCGATGCCCTTCCTGACGTAGTCGGTCAGCTGCCACTCTCCTGCGGCGGCGTCCATGGCGTAGTTCATGGACTTGCCGTCGGCCAGTGCCTCGGCGATGACGAGGGTCTTGCCTGCACCAGCCTTGAGGGCGGCGGCGTCTGCCTGACGGGTGACGACGTTGTAGCCGTTCTGAGCAGCAATCTCGTGGTTGTTGGGGCCGGTGCCGTCGCCGTTCACCTTCTGGAACTCGCCGCCTGCGAAATACTCGAAGCCGGAGACGGCCAGCTCCTTGCCGATGGCGTAGTAGTTCTTGCGGGTCTTCTGATGTGCATAGAAGGCAGCGGGGGTGGCGTGGTCGATGTTGACAGAGGAGACGACGCCCACCTTGTAGTTCTTCTGGGCGTGGAGTTTTTCGGCGATGGTCTCATACGGCACATCGCGGGTCCACGGGCACATATTGATGACGCCGCTCTCGGTCTTGTGGCCGGTGGCGATGGAAGTGGCAGTGGAAGCGGAGTCGGGGCAGAAAGAAGTGCTGTCGTAGGTGGTCACGCTGCCCACCTCAGGGAACTGGGTGAAGCTCAGCTCGCCCTCGACGACAGCGCCGTTGTTCTCCACCGTACCCTTATAGAATCGGGCGGACTGTATCTGGGCCGTACCCATGCCGTCGCCGATGAAGAGGAAGACATACTTGGGTTTGCCGCCGAACACGCCCAGCAGTCCGTTCTCTTCCTCTGCTGCGTTGGCGGCATTGGGGGCAGCGGCGTTGGCAGCGGCAGGCGCTGCGGCCAGCATACCGGCGGCGGATGCAAAGGCACCGGCCTTCAAAAAGCTGCGGCGGGACATTTTATTCTCTTTCATGCGAAAGTCCTCTCTTTCCATGAGCCTCATGGCTCCTTCTCTCTTTTTCGATTTACCGGGAACGGCCTTATTCTACCGCCGCAGCCGCCCGGCCCGAAACCATGCGGACGCAAAATCGGCGTAAAACCCCGGCGGCGGCTTTGGGCCGTCTGTAAAAAAGAAGACTTCTGCTGCGCAAAAAGCGCCCCTCCGGTAAAACGGAGGGGCGCTTTTGTATGTTACAGGTCAATTATGCGTTGAACTTTTCCTCGTCCAGCAGACCCTCGCTCTTGGCCACGCAGATGCTGGCGACAGCGTCGCCCACAACATTCAGGGAGGTGACGAGCATCTCGATGGGGCGGTTGATGGCGAGGATGAGGGAGTAGGCCAGCAGGGCGCTGTCATTCACGAAGCCCGCACCGGACAGGATGGTGAAGAGGATGACGGCCCCTGCGCCGGGGGCGGCAGGCGTCCCCACCGAGGCCAGCAGAGCCAGCAGCGCGACCACGACCAGCTGGGCGGGAGTAACGGTGTAACCGGCACAGCCTGCGATGAAGACGGTGGCCACCACCTGCATGATGGCGGTGCCGTCCATGTTGATGGTCATGCCCAGAGGCAGGACGAAGGAGGCGATGGACTCATCGACGCCGAAATCCTCGGTGCAGACCCTGATGTTCAGGGGGAGAGTGGCTGCGCTGGAAGAGGTGGAGAAGCCGAAGACGGCCACGTTGGCGATCTTCTTAATGAAGGTGATGGGGTTCTGCTTTGCGCCCAGCGCCACCACCAGAGGATAGGCCACCAGCAGGAAGACGAAGAGCAGAACCACCGTGACCACCACATACACCAGAGCGGGCTTGAGGTAATCAATGCCATAGATGGCGAAGGTGCGGGTCAGCAGCACGAAGACTGCAAAGGGCGCGAAGTTTGTGACGACGAAGTTCAGGAAGACCACCACCACGTCGTTCACCTCGCCCAGCAGGCGGCGGAGGGTGGAAGTACGGCTCTCACCCAGCACATTCATGCTCAGGCCCACAGCCACCGCGAGGAAGACGGAGGAAAGAACAGCGTTGTTGCTGCCGAAGGCCGTGACGATGTTGGAGGGGATGACATTCAGCACCACGTTCAGGGGGTTGGAACCGGTGGAGCCGGCGGCTTCCGTCAGGCCCTCGATGTGAGCGTTGAAGAGGCCCATGGAATAGGTGGCGTAGCCCACGCATCCGGCCAGTGCCAGCGCCATAAAGGAGCAGAGCAGGAACCAGAAGAGGGTCTTGGCCGAGATGCGGCCCATGGTGCGGGTATCGGCGATGCTGCCGATGGCCAGCGCGATGGAGGTGAAGACCATCGGGATGATGACCAGCTGCAGTGCTTTGATGAAGAGCTGTCCGATGATGTAGAAGAGGCCGAGCGCACGTTCCGCGCCCTCTGTGGTGATGTCCTGGAAGAGCAGGTCGTTGATGGTCTGCCAGATGCCGCTGCTGCCGGAAGCCACGAGCTTTTCGCGCAGCATCATAAAGGCAAAGCCTGCCGCCAGACCGCAAACCAGAGACACTGCCATCTTTCTTGCCAGTGCCGCGCCGCTGTTCTTATTTTTTTCCATACGATTTTCCTCACTTTTGTCCATTTCCCAGTGTGTTTCGTTCACATTCGACCTATCCTACCACGGCAAACTGTTGGACGCAAGGGAAAAATCGGCTTTTCAGGCGATTTTTCCGCAAAAGTATGACGCATGAAAATTTGATGTAAAAATTACGTTCTGGATAAAAGGTCAAAAGAAAACCTCTCCGTCACGCCGTAGGCGTGACGGAGAGGTTTGATCTTATGTATTGTCTGCGCCCAGCTCTGCGGCTTCCAGCACCTTGATGCCTTCGGCCTCGAACGCGGCGCGCAGAGCCTCGGCAAAGCCGGGGCGCGGCACCTTGTTCTTGACGCAGATGGTGATGATGCCATGCAGGCTGGTACATTCCAGACCGATGGAAGCGCCGTCCGCCGGCACCCAGGTCTGGAAGTCCTCGATGTACCGGGTCAACTCCGGGCTGGACGGGGCGAAGGGGTCGCCCAGATAGCTCACCCAGAAGTCCGCCGGGAAGCCGCTGATGTACTCGCCCATCTGGAAGATGCGTTTTTTGATGCTGAGGCTGGCTTTCTGCTGGTAGACCCGGTAGACCCAGCCCATCTGCTCCGCAATACGGAACAGTTTTCGCTCAGCGGAAAGGTTCTCTTTCAGGTCAGCGTCCACGCCCACGGCCACTTCGGCCAGCGGGGCATCTGCCGTCAGCGGCAGCTTGCGCTGGAAGGATGCCACGCAGTTGTAGAGGGCGTTCGGCGCACCCAGCGCGTCGCGGGCGTCTGTCGAGTAGCTGTAGAGCACCTCGTCCTTGTCCAGATACGCCCGCACCGCCTTACAGAGCAGGGCCGTGAGGGTACTGAAAGGCTTGACGCCGCAGCGGAGGGCGGCATTCACAAGCCCCGCCTTTTCCAGCCGGATGCGGCAGCAGGTGGGCGTTTCTTCAAAGGTCTGCACCACGGGGCGCTGCATATCGTTGGCCACCTGACTCTCGGGGTACTTTGCAAGGATGTCCTCGATGTCGTAGGCAGGGTCCGTCTCAAGGGTCTGGCCCTCGAAAGCCGTGCCGTACCGCAGGTTGCAGTAGAACTGCAGCACCATGGTCATGAAGGGTGCTATGCCCCGGCCATCGGTCAGAAAGTGGAACCAGTCAAAGTAGACGACTTTCCCCTCATAGCTCAGGGCAACCGTAAAGCCGTTCTCGTCCGGAAATTCGGGCTTTGCGCTGCCCTGCCGCACCGGGCAGGGGGCGTCCGACGGCTCGAGGTGGAGCAGCTTTTTCTCCCACACCGGGCAGGGGGCGTCCGACGGCTCGAGGTGGAGCAGCTTTTTCTCCCACACCGGCTTCTGGAAATAGTAGGGAGCCTTTGCACGGGCCGCATCCAGAGCCTGCTGCAAAAGCGCACCGTCCACGGCATCTTTCAGCGTGACCTGATAGCGGCAGTTGACCATGTTTTCGCGGTAATAGTAAACGATACCCTGAAAAACAGAGCGCTGTTCGGCATCCATTCCTTATTCCCCCGCGTGTGCGGCCAGATAGTCGGCCAAATCGCTGACGGTGACGAAGTTGCGCAGCTCCTTTTCGGGGATGCGCAGGCCGAAAGTCTCCTCCAGGTCGGCGACGACGGTCAGGATCTCCATGGACGACAGGTCCAGATCGTCCATCAAGACGCTGTTCTCGTTGACATCATCGGGGGAAATTTCTGCAACATCTTCCAGAATTGCAAGGATCTGGGACACGATCTCGGTTCTTTCCATAGTTTGAATCTTCCTTTCGTAATTCCATTAAAGGCGGCTGCGGCTCTTTTCCAGTATTCCGCAGCCTGCCCGGTTTATTCTTACTTGCGCAGCAGCTTGCCGGTGCCGGTGCGGGGCAGAGGCTCGGTGCTGAACTCCACGGCGCTCATCCGCTTGTAGAGCGGCAGGGTGCGGTTGGTCTCGGTGATGAAGTCGCGGACGGTCTGCTGGTCGGCCTCGCCGCAGTAGATGACGGCACAGATCTTCTTGCCCTTCTCCCTGACGATGCATTCCTTGACGGCCTCGCACTTGGACAGCAGATTTTCCAGTTCTTCGGGGCTGACGTTCTCACCGTTGTCGAGGATGATGATATTCTTCTTGCGTCCGGTGATGTAATAGAAGCCGTCCTCGTCCACACGGGCCAGGTCTCCGGTGTGGAACCAGCCGTCGGCGTCGAGGACTTCTGCGGTGGCCTCGGGGTCCTTGTAATAGCCCAGCATAACGCAGCCGCCGCGGATGCAAATTTCGCCCGTCTCGTCCAGCTTGTACTCGGCGTGGTCGTCGGGCTTGCCCACGGCGCGGATGTGCTTTTCGTCCTGCTCGTAGTTGATGATGCCGTCGCCGCAGGTCTCGGTCATGCCGTACACCTGAGTGATCATCATGCCCTGCCGTGCCAGCTCGGCCAGCATGGCGCCGTCAAACATGGCAGAGGAGCCGCAGGGGTTCCAGATGCCGTTCAGGCGGGCGCGGCGGCCCCGCTTGACGTCTTTGTAGATGGCCTCCATCAGCATGGGAGCCACAGCGATGGCATCGCTGTGCATCAGGCCGAGGTCGCGGTAGAAGTCGCGGATGTCGGCGGAGAGGTTCAGCGCCCAGCCCTTGCAGGCCCAAACGAAGAGGCAGATGAACGTACCCAGATGGAACAGGGGCAGGATGGCGAAGTTGCTCAGGACGTCGTTTTTGTCCTCGGGCATATGCTCGTGCTTATAGTCCAGCATGGCGTCGCCGAATTTGACCTGGCACTCCACAGTGGTAAAAAAGTTGCGCTCCGAGAGCATGACGGCCTTGCTGCGGCCGGTGGTGCCGGAAGTGAACATCAGCACCATCAAATCATCATGGCCCACGCAGTCAACAAGCTCTGCAGGCGCGCTGTCCTTGAAGGCGTCCATCGGGCGGAGTTTATCGCCGTAGGCGGCCTCGATGTCGGGGCGGCAGCCATAGTCGATGCCGTCGTTGACGATGAGGGAAGGCTCGGCAAGGCCCAGCTCATATTCCAGCTCGGGCCAGGTCTTTTTCTGGTTGATGGTCACGACGACGGCCCCGGCGAGGATAGCGCCGAAGCTGTTGACACCGTACTCATAGCAGTTGCGGCTCATGATGCCGACACGCTTGCCCTTGATGTCGGGGATATTCTCCTTAAAATAAGTAACGGCCCTGCGGATGTCCTGCACATACTGGGCGTAGGTCTTTTCCACCACAGTCTTGCCATCGGCGGCCACATAGCGGAAAGCCACCCGGTCGGGGTACTGCTTCGCCATGACGTCCGTGATGAGCTCATATACAGTATTTATCATTTTTGTCGCTCCTTGCTGTTTTTCTTTATTGCAGCGAAACGCCGGCATTTGACATATTCTGCCTCAGAGTAATAATACCTGTTTCGGCAGAGAAATGCAACTACGCGGCGTATCCTTTTCACTGTTTCTTCTTACTTGTTACTTGCGCAGCAGCTTACCCAGAGCGTTGCGGGGCAGGGGCTCAACGGTAAACTCCACGGTACTGATGCGCTTATACAGCGGCAGGCTGCGGTTCACCTCGATGACGAAGGCTCTGACCTCTTCCTGCTTATCCTCAGGGCAGTAGATGACGGCACAAATTTTCTGGCCCTTCTCCTTCACGATGCACTCGGTGATGGCCGGGCAGAGGGCCAGCTTCTTTTCCAGCTCTTCGGGGCTGACGTTCTCGCCGCTGGCGAGGATGATAAGGTTCTTCTTGCGGCCGGTGATGTAATAGAAGCCTTCCTCATCCATCCGGGCCAGGTCGCCGGTGTGGAACCAGCCGTCGGCGTCGATGACCTCTGCCGTGGCCTCGGGGTCCTTGTAGTAGCCCAGCATCACGCAGTCGCCCTTGATGCAAATTTCTCCGGTCTCGTCCAGCTTATACTGAACGTGGTCGTCGGGCTTGCCCACGGCACTCATGTGCTTTTCGACCTGCGTAAAGTTCAGGATGCCGTCGCCGAAGGTCTCGGTCATTCCGTAGCACTGGTTGACGACGAAGCCGTTCTGGGCCAGCTCCAGCAGCATCTTGGAGTCGAGGGCAGCGGAAGAGCAGCACAGGTCCCACAGGCCGTTCAGACGGCTGACGCGGCCACGCTTCATGTCATTGTAGATGGTCTCCACCAGCATGGGGGCCGAGGCCATGACGTCGCTGTGCATCAGGCCCAGGTCGCGGTAGAAGTCGCGGATGTCGCCGCAGAGGTTCAGAGCCCATCCTGCAGGCGGGTAGGACATAACGCAGACGAAGCAGGCCATGTGGAAGAGGGGCAGCAGGGTCATATGGCTCAGCGGCAGCTTCTGGCCTGCCGGGAGGCGGTTGGTGATCCAGTTCTCTGCCACCTCCGAATAGGTGTGCAGGCTGGCGCACATATTCCGCTCCGAGAGCATGACGCCCTTGCTGCGTCCGGTGGTGCCGGAGGTGAACATCAGCATCATCAAATCATCGTGGCCCACGCAGTTGGTCAGCTCGCCGGGGACAGTCTCTTTATAGCAGTCCATGGGGCGGAGCTTCGGGCCGTAGGCGGCTTCCAGCTCGGCGCGGCAGCCGTAGTCGATGCCGTCGTTCAGGATGAGGGCAGGCTCCACGAGGCCCAGCTCATATTCCAGCTCCTCCCAGGTCTTTTTCTGGTTCAGGGTCACGAGAACGCCGCCGGCGAGGATGATGCCGTAGGACGCCACGCAGAATTCATAGCAGTTCCGGCTCAGCAGAACGATGCGCTGGCCCTTGATGTCCGGCACTTCGGCCTTGAGATAGGCCACCATCCGGCGGATGTCCTGCGCATACTCGCGATACTTCTTCTCCACGACGGTCTTGCCGTCCTCGGCCACATAGCGGATGGCCACATGATCAGGAAACTCCTGCTCCATGCAGCGGGTCACCATGTCGTATACGCCTGCGGGTACTTTGATGTATTCAGCCATCGGTTTTTCTCCTTTTTTGTCAAATTTTCAGCTCAGCACTTTTTTCATTCACCTTCCAGAGTCATTCCGAATCTCTGGCAGTTCGAGGAAAACTTTGGCACGGCTCCTTATGGCAACAGTATACCGCAAGCAGAGCGTAAACGCAAGATTTAATTGCACAAATATGCAACTTGAGCTTGCATTCAATTTGTGCAGGCAGATGTAATTCTTTCCTTTTGTTGCGATGCGCGAAAAGCTGTGATACACTTTTTTCGTCAGGACGAAACTTCGCCCGGAGGTCGAGTCCTTATCAAATTGACAGCAGGCCCAAAAAGCATTATACTGTTTATATCATTTAGCAAAAAAGCTCCCCGCCGAGCTTCATATTTTTATTTATCGCGCCTAAAACACGGCCTTCCGGGGCCTCCGGGACGAATGGCGCACAAGGAGGACCCTTTTCATGGAAGGCACCAAGCCCCGCACTGTAAGCAGCCTTGGCATGTTCGACCTGCTGAAAGGCATCGGAATGCTGGCCATCGTCTTTGCCCACACGGCAGAGCTTTACCCCCTCGGCACCAACGACGTCACCCCTTTCGCGTTCGCGCTGTTCGCTTACCGCGAAGCGCTGATGGCCGCCTTTTTTATTGCCAGCGGCTACGGCTTCCGCAAGCGCTCCATCCACAAATGCATCGAGCAGCAGCTCAAGACCCTGCTCAAGCCTTACGTTTATACTGCACTGGCCACCACGGTGCTCCACGCTTTCATTCACCACGCAGCTTTCGGCTCGTGGGATGCTGCCATCTCAGAATCGGCCAAGGTCTTAGGCGGTTTCCTGTTAGGTCTGCCCCACACGGCCACTTACTTCGGGCAGCAGTTTTTCTCCTGCGGACCCATGTGGTACTTAGTGGCTCTGATGCTGGCGTGGGTGCTGCTGGACGTGCTGCTCGAGATCTTCCCCGAGCGGTACATAACCCCCGCAGTCGTCGGCGTCACCCTGCTTGGCTGGGGCGTCACGCTGGTGTGGGAGGCTCCTTTCTGCATCGCACAGGGCATGGTGTCGCTGCCCTACCTTTACATCGGCTATCTGGCCAAGAAGCGCCGTCTTTTTGAAACTCCCCTCTCCGGCAAAGCCAAAGCCGGACTTATCGTGTCCGCGCTGGGCGTCGTCGCGGGCGTTTTGCTGACCCAGAGCACCGACTGCGTTTCGCTGGGTGAGTGGACGATGGGGCCGCTGAGCATCCTGCTGGATGGCGCAGTGGGCTACGGCATCATCCGGCTCTTTTTGAAATGGCAGCGCCGAGTGGACGGCCCCATCTCCCACGCCATCGAGTGGGTGGGCCGGCGCTCGCTCTTCATCTTCTGCATCCACACTGTGGAGCTGACGGCCATCCCGTGGTATCTGATGGCTGCAAAGTATGCTGACCATCCGGTGCAGGGGATGCTGCTGCAGTTCGTGTTCTCGCTTGTGTCCATCTTCGCCGTCACCGAACTTCTGATGCGCCGCAAAGAGCTTGGCCGGAAGCTTCGGGGCGGCAAGCCTGCGGACAAGCCCCGGCAGCGGAGCAAAACTCGCCGCTATGCGGCAAAACACTGAAATTCCTGCGCTTTGGTATCCAGCCATTTTGAGGGCAGACTATAGTTACTTTTGATGCATGGGCTTGCAGCGCGGGTTGTACGCCTTGCGATAAATTGGAGGAGGCCCCGGTAATGATGAACGAAACTCCTGAAGCGGCTCTGCGCAGCCGCATTGCGGACCTTGAACAACAGCTCAAACTTGCAGACGAAGGCACTTCGCGGCTGGCCCAGCGCTGCCTTGAGCTGGAAAAGCAGCTGCAGACCTTCTATGCTGCCCACCCCCAGAAAGAGAGGCAGACCGACTCGCCTGCTCTGGTGCAGCCGCTGCTTTACTATGATGCCGGGTTCGGCTTTTCCCAGAAAGACACCGTCAAGGCCCCGGACTACGAATACGACGAGCTGAACGGCATGGTGACAGCGACCTTCGAGCTGCCGGAGGCCGCGTTCAATCTCCGTCTCGACCCCGGTGAACTGCCTTGCTGCATCACCGATTTCGTCTTCTCGGATGACCGCATCCTCTGCCGCCCGGTGAACGGTGTGCCGCTCCACGGCGACGGCATCCTGTTCCTCAACAACGACCCGAATTTCATGCTGGAAGGTCTGAACCGTTTCCCCGCCGGGATGGAGCTGGGCGTGAGCTACTGCTACTTCCCGCTGGAGCCGCTGGCTGACGACCCATTGTTCGCCGCCGTTCTCGAGGGCGTACAGTATTTCCAGAAGACCCGCGTCTGCGAGCAGAAGCACCTCGACCAGCTGGAAAAGACTACGGCTGACCAGAAGCAGACCATCGAGGCCTTGCAGAAGAATCTCTCCGAGCTGCATCAGGCCAACGCCGAGCTGAGCGCCCGGAGCAAAGCCTACGAGAGCTCGCTGGAAAACATCCTCTCTTCCAGCAGCTGGAAACTCACGCTGCCCCTGCGCCGCCTGCTGGGGCTGTTCCATCGCAGCCATTGAGCCTGCCTGCGGAGAGGAGGATACGATGTACAGCAGTTATACCACTCTGCAGCGGGCTCAGCTCGCCAAACAGGAATATCTCGACACCCAGGAAGTTTTTCTCGGCGTCTATGCGCCGGGGCGGAACGCCGCCCTGAAAGCTTCCCTGCAGGACCAGCTCCACCGCAAATTTTTATTGACGGACAGCCTCCGCTCCGAAGCCCTCGGCAGCGCCGCCGGTGTGCTTCTGGTCAGGGAAGACCTTTTCCTGATGTCCACGGCCCTTTCCTGCTTTGCGGACGCACTGCGCAGCGGCGCAGACTACGTCACCAGCGACGCCGTCTTCGGCTACTCAGGCGTCACCACCCTCTACCACAGTCAGGGCTTTGCAGCCTGCCCGGGCTGCGCCCTCGTCTCCCGGGAGCTTCTGCGCCGCTGTCAGGCGGAAGCCCGCGACCCGGAAAATCCCGTCGAACTGCTGACGCTGGCGGCGAAGCTCAGCCGCAGCCACGTCTGCCTCCCGCTGGCGCTGGCCCACTATGAGCGGGACATCTGCGCCGAAGACGTCTGGTCTGTAAAGGGGAAGCGCGTCTTTATCATGAGCCACCTGCTGGACATGACCGGTGCGCCCATCGTGCTGGTGAGCGCCGTGCCGGTGCTGCGCAGCATGGGCTACGAAGTGGTCGTCCTCGGCCCTGAGGACGGCGGCTCCATGCCGCTTTTCCTCGAGGCGGGAGCTACCGTCATCACACGTAAGGGCTGTGTTCAGTCTCCCCTGCTCTGGGGGCTGGCCCTCTGCGCCGACCTCGTTCTGGCCAACACCGTCGTGGAGGCCCGGGCCGTCCGCGCCCTGAGCGGTGCGCGGGTACCGGTGCTCTGGTGGCTCCACGATGCCTTTGCAGGCTACCCCCACATCGCCCACCAGATCCCCAGAGAGCTGGGCGAAAATATCCGGCTCTACTCCGTCGGCAGCCACGCCGCCAACGCCATGCACTCGGTGCGGCCGGAGTTCAACATCCGGCCCCTCATCTACGGCCTGCCGGACTACGCCGCCGAGAAGTTCTCCCACTACGATTTGAGCTATGCGGGCGGGCGGCCTCTGTTCGCCACCGTGGGTTCCTTCGAGAACCGGAAAGGCCAGGACATCTTCTGCAAAGCTATCCGGCTGCTGCCGCCTGAGACCATGAAGAAGGCATCCTTCCTCTTCGTGGGCAAGGCTGCAGAAGCTGAGATGATGGACGCCGTGCGGAGCCTGACCGCTGACTGCCCCGACAACGTCTTTTACGTCAAGCGGCTCACCCGCGACGAGATCAAGAGCCTGATGGCCCAGTGTACCTGCCTCGTCTGCGCCTCCCGCGACGACCCCATGCCTACTTTCGTCACCGAGGGCCTCATCTTCGGCAAGCCCGCCATCGTGTCGGAGCACACCGGCACCGCCGGGCTCATCACCGAGGGCGTGGACGGTTTCGTCTACGAGGACGACGACCCCGAAAAGCTGGCCGAGCGGCTGGCCTGGGCCATCGAACACCCGGAAAAGCTGGCTGCCATGCGTCCCGCCTGCCGTGAGCTTTACGAGAGTCATTACTCCAAGCAGGCGTTTTCCGACAGTTTACGACAGGCTGTAAAGGAGCTCACCGGCGAATAAGCTCCCCGTTCTTTATCACTCTGCCGAAACTGAGGCAAAAAATTTGGCAGTTGTTCACAAACACCCCTCCGGACTGTGATATACTCTCCTAAGAGTTTATCCCAGTCCGTTTTTTGTTGAAATTTGAAAGGAGTCCCCGCATGAGTTCGTCCGCCTCCCCCGCCCCTTCGCGCCGAAAGACCCTGCTCTCGCTGGGCGTTCTGGCCCTGCTGACCGGCATCGTGGTGTTCATCTTCCGGGAGCACTGGGCCGAGATCTCCGAGGCGCTGAGCCGGCTCACCCTCGGGCAGGGGCTTCTGGCACTGGCCGTGGGCCTGAGCTACCCGCTTCTCGAGGGCGTATCCAGCTGGCTCATCGTCCGCAGCCGCCTGTCCCATTTCCCGCTGCGGCAGGGTATCGACAATGCATGGATGGGGACCTTCGGCAATGTGGTGGGCCTCGGCGCAGGGTCGGTGCCGTTTCAGACGTGGTATCTCCACCGGCGCGGGCTGGACGTCGGCCCCGGCGTGGGGCTGATGACCCTGCAATACGTCTTCCACAAGACAGCCGTCCTGCTTTACGCCACCGTGTTGCTTCTGGCAGGCCGCCCCTGGATAGCGGCCCACTCCGACGGTGTGCTGCGGTATCTGCCCGGGGCCTACGCTGTCGTGGCGGGCGTCATCGTGGGGCTCATCGCCCTCTGCGCCCTGCCGGTGGTGCAGCGTCTGGCCCGCTGGCTGCTGCATTTTCTGCCCGACACGGGCCGCTGGGCCGAGCGCCGGGAAAGCTGGCTGGAGCAGCTGGACACCCTGAGCACCGAGAGCCGCCATCTGCTGGCAGACAAGCCCCGCTGTGCCGCCATTCTGGGCGTGCATCTCGTAAAGCTGTTCCTGCTCTTCTGCCTGCCGTGGATGGGGCTGCGGTTCATGGGGCTGGACACCGGACTCACCTTCTGGCAGGTGCAGCTCCTGACGTCGCTGACCCTCTTTGTCTCCAACGCCCTGCCCAACGTGGCGGGCATGGGTTCGGTGGAGACGGCCTTCCTGCTGGTGTACAGCAGCTTCCTCCCCGATGCTTCGTCCATGAGCCTGCTGATGTTCTACCGGCTGGTCAGCTATTACGCCGTCTTTGCGGCAAGCGCCGTCGGCTTTGCGCTGGCGCAGCGGCGGCTAAACCGCGGATGACTTTGTGAATGTCGTCATCACCCGCGATGTCGAGACCGACAAGCAGGGCGACATGACCTATGTTCTCGAGTTCACCACCGAGGACGGCAGCACCCAGAGCTTCGAGACCCTGCACTACGAAACCACTCCCATCTCTCTGAAGAGCGTGGACGCAGCTGCTGGCGCTACCCCCATCGCATTCGCTGCTCCTGAGCAGTAAAAATCAGCTCATAACAAAGAAAACGGCAGGTTCATTGAACCTGCCGTTTTCTTATTCTATCAAATTCAGCCCTTCATGGGGACAAAGCCCACGAGGTCCTTCACGACCTCGCCGCCGATGATGAGGCCCACGACCGACGGGACAAAGGCGTTCGAGCCGGGAACAGAGCGGCGGATGGTACACTTGCGCTGGGTACCCGGAGGGCAGATGCAGTGGTGTTTGCAGCTGATGGAGTCATCCTCGATGGGAGTCATGACAGGCTCCCTGGAGTAAACGACTTTCAGGTGCTTGATGCGGCGCTTGCGGCACTCGGTGCGCATGACCTTGGCCAGCGGGCAGACGGAAGTCTTATAAATATCCGTGACCTCGAAGCGGGTAGGGTCCATCTTGTTGCCTGCACCCATGGAGCAGATGATGGGGACGCCAGCCTCCTTGCACTTCATGACCAGCGCAATTTTACCGGTGACCGTGTCGATGGCGTCCACCACGTAGTCGAACTGGCTGAAATCGAAGCTGTCCTGCGTCTCAGGGCCAAAGAAGGTCTTGTAGGTGGTGACCTTGATGTTAGGGTCGATGTCGTGGACGCGCTCTTCGGCCACATCCACCTTGAACCTGCCCACCGTCTTGCGGGTGGCGATGATCTGGCGGTTCAGGTTGGTGAGGCAGACTTTGTCGTCGTCGATCAGGTCGAGAGCCCCCACGCCGCTGCGGGCCAGCGCCTCGACGGTGTAGCCGCCCACGCCGCCCACGCCGAACACAGCTACGCGGGAATCGTGCAGTTTGGTCATTGCTTCCGCGCCCAGCAGCAGCTGGGTGCGGGAATACTGGTCTTGCATATCATTTCTCCTTTAGGTTCTGCTTTTTACATTCACGGGCTTGCCCTCTCAGTCACCTTCGGTGACAGCTCTCCCAAAGGGAGAACCAGAATGCAACGGTCAAGCAATAGGCTCTGGCGCGAAGCGCCTGAGAGGGCCAGGCCGCTCCCCCTTATCCCTTCGCCACCTGTGTAATGGTGCCGCCTCCAAGGACGACATCGCCCTGATACAGCACGACGGCCTGCCCCGGGGTGGGGGCGCGCTGAGGCTGGTCAAATTCCAGACGGAAGCTGTCCGGCCCTGCCGGGTAGACGGTGGCAGGCTGTTCGGTCTGATGATAACGGGTGCGGGCCGTCACCCGCAGGGGGCCTTTCAGCTCCGGGATGGCGATCCAGTTCACTTCGTTCGCATAGACGATGGTATCGAACAGCTCCGACTCCGGGCCGACCGTGACGGTGTTGGCCTGCATATCCTTGGCGCAGACGTAGACCGGTGCGCCCATGGCGAGGCCCAGGCCCTTCCGCTGGCCGATGGTGTACCGCACAGCGCCGCTGTGGGTGCCTACCTTTTTGCCGCCGACGTCGAGGAAATCGCCCGCCGGGTAGTGCTTGCCGGTGAAATCCTCCATAAAGCGGGCGTAGTCGCCGTCCGGCACGAAGCAGATGTCCTGACTGTCGTGCTTGCGGGCGTTCACGAAGTGTTGCTGCTCGGCGATGGCGCGCACTTCGCTCTTGTGCAGACCACCCAGCGGCAGGCGGACATGAGCCAGCTGCTCCTGCGTGAGGTTGTAGAGCACATAGCTCTGGTCTTTGTTCTCGTCCAGACCCTTTTTGAGCAGCCAGCGGCCCGTGGCCTCGTCCTGCTCCACCCGGGCATAATGGCCCGTGACCACATGATCCAGTCCGTGTGCTTCCGCCCAGCGAAGCAGGTGATCGAACTTCATATATCTGTTGCAGTCGATGCAGGGATTGGGCGTACCGCCGGCCTCGTAGACCCGGATGAATTTGTCGATGATCTTTTCCTGAAAGTCTGCCGTAAAATCCAGCACCTCGTAGGGAATATCCATCGCATAGGCCACCTCGGCGGCGTCCTCAATGTCCCGCTCCGAGCAGCAGGTGTGCAGGCCCTCGGTGTTCACGGCCTCGTTGCGGGTGAGGCGCATGGTGACGCCGGTGCAGTCGAAACCGTCCCTCTGCATGAGCCATGCCGCCACCGAGCTGTCCACACCGCCGCTCATGGCGATGAGCGCCCCGGGGCGGCGGGAAGTGTTCTGTGTTTCTGTCATTCTGTTCCTCTTCTGTTATAACATACTAAAACAGTAGTATAATACTACCGCAGCTTCTTTCTCTTGTCAAGACGCAGAAAATTTGGCCGCAAAGGCCAGAAGTTCCGCTTTTTCGTTGGGCAGCCGCCCGGTGATGACCTCTTCCAGCAGCGCTTCCAGTGCGCGGCGCAGGCCCGGCCCGGGCGCGACGCCCGCCGCCATCAGATCGCGGCCATTCACGGCCAGCTGGGAGACGCGGCAGCAGGCGCTTTGGGCGGTCAGCGTCCCGGCCTCTTTTTGCAGGGCGGTAAATTCATCTTTTTTTTCCGGTTGAAGAGCGCTCCAAAGGGCAGTCAACTGCTGCACAGTGTGGAGGTCGTATTTGCCAAGAAGTCGTTTGGCTTGAAGCGACAGCGTAGGAGTGCGGGGAGCTTTCTCCTTCACAAGTGTTGATACTCCATCTATCACAGCATTGGAGCATTTCAAGCGTTTCAACGCCTTTCGTGTTCCATCCTCCCCCAGCGGCAGAAGCAGCGCCGCCCAACGAGTGGTCACTTCCTCTGCTCCTGCCGGAAGGGCATCTATGATCTCACGGGCTTCCGACAGGTCGTCGGACGGCAGTTCCGGCAGGACGAAGGCCAGCACTTCCGCCTCCAGATACGCCCCCGGCTTCGGGGCAGACAGAAGCTTGTTCAGCTCTTCTTCGATGCGCTCCACCGACACGCAGTCGAGATGGGCGGCCAGCTGCTTCGCCGCCGCTTCGGTGGCCTCGTCGATCACAAAACCGAACCGGGCCGCAAAGCGGTAGAGACGCAGGATGCGCAGAGCGTCTTCTTCAAAGCGGCGCAGCGGCTCACCGACGGCCCGCACCACGCCCCGGGCCAGATCTTCCTGCCCGCCAAAGGGGTCGCACAAGCCCTCTTCGGCGCTGTAGGCCATGGCGTTGATGGTGAAGTCCCGCCGGGCCAGGTCCTCCCGGACGTCGGGTACAAAGGCCACGCTGTCGGGGTGGCGGCCATCGGAATAACTGCCCTCGGTGCGGAAAGTGGTGATCTCGTAGAGCCTGCCGTTCCGCTTCACGGTCACGGTACCATGCTGCAATCCGGTGGGGATGCACTGCTTTTCTCCGAACAGCTCCATCACCTGCTCCGGGCGGGCGGCGGTGCAGAGGTCCCAGTCGTGGGGCGCAAGGTCCAGCAGACTGTCCCGGACACAGCCGCCCACGGCGTAGGCCGCAAAACCTGCCCGGTGCAGCGCGTCCAGCAGGGCGGAGGCGCCGGGTTCCAGGACGATGTTCATTCTTCGGCCTCCTCATATTGCAGGGTGATGCTCTTGCCGTCATAGCCGCACTCTGCCGCCGGGAAGAGGCTCTGCGCCTGGGCCAGCTCTTCTTCCGGGTCGGTGATCATGGGCGAATAGTGGACGAGCCAGAGCCGCTTCGCGCCCGCTTTGGCGGCGAGGGCTGCGCTCTGCCCGAAGGTGCTGTGGCCGTACTGTTTGGCCTGCGCGGCCTGCTCCGGCAGAGCATAGGTGGAATCGCAGAGCAGAAGGTCAGCACCCGCTGCGGCCTTTTCCAATGCCGGACAGGGGGCGGTGTCGCCCGAGAAGACAAAGCTCAGCCCCTGCCGGGCCGGGCCGAGGACTGCTTCCGGCCGGATGACACGTCCACCGTCCAGCGTGATACTCTCGCCGTGCTGGAGCGTCTTCCACTGCTTTACCGGTACGCCCAATGCCCGCGCCTGTTCGGGTGAGAACCGTCCGGCCCGGGGCAGATCGAGTCGGTAACCCTGACTGACGACACGGTGGCGGGTCGGCACCGGCGTGAGTTTCGCGCTCTGGGGCCAGCCGCCGAATTTTTCGCAGAGCGCCGCCGGGGCGTCCAGCACCTCAGCATAAACCGGGTACGGCAGAGGCCCCGTCAGCACCCGCAGTGCCGCCCAGACTTCGCCAAGCCCCTTCGGCCCGTACAGCGCCAGCGGGCGGGTGCGGCCCTGACAGCCCAGCGTCTGCAGCAGCCCCGGCAGGCCGAAGATGTGGTCGCCGTGGTAATGGGTCAGGCAGACGGCGTCCATCTTCATCAGGTTGACTCCGGCCCGGCGGGCGGCAGTCTGGGTCCCCTCGCCGCAGTCGAACAGGAGGCTGTGTCCTCCGCATTCGGCCACCGCCGCCGTGAGAGCGCGGTCGGGCAGGGGCATGGTGGCCGCTGTACCCAGCAGTGTAATGGTCAGCATAAAGTTTCTCCGTATCACAAAAAATCTCGATGGCTATAGTGTACCACACTCTTCGGCCCGGCACAATCGCACAGCCGCACCCTGACAGGCATAAGATGGCCCAAACCACAAAAGGAGGGGTCTTGTATGCGGCGTCAGCGGCCCGGGCATCGCATTTGGTCGTTCCACCACCGGGGACTGCTGCTTCTGGCGGCGGCAGTGGCGGTGATGCTCTTTTTTCTCTACGGCTGCGTGGCAGGGGCGGCGTACAGCCCCCGGGGGCGGCTGGTGTTCATCCCTCTCGCACAGGTTTCAGGCAGTCGTACGACTTCGCTTTTTTCCGCTCAAAATTTTTTCAGAAAAGGTATTGACTTCACTTTCGTGAGGTGATAAAATCCCACCAAACCAGTGAGAAAGCATAAGTACCACCGCAAAACTCACCAGTACAGAGAGCACCGGGGCAGCTGAGACCGGGCAGTGTGGGCGCGGATGAGAATGGGCTTTTGAGGGCAAACCGAACCGCATTTTTATGCGCAGTAGGGGCGACGGAGAGCGTCTCCGTGAACAAAGCCGGTATGTGTTGGCATATCACGAGTGGGCAGGGTCATTCCTGTCAAGATTGGGTGGCACCGCAGGAGCATTTTATCCGCTCTTGTCCCAATTCACGCAATGTGTTTTGGGACAGGAGCGGTTTTTATTTTTCCCTGGCCTGCATTCTCAGCCAGCTCTACCACGACGGCCTGATGGAGGCCACCAGCGTGGAGCAGACCAGCGTCTTTGAGGCAGCAGAGCAGTTTGCCCGCCCCGGAGAGCAGCCACGCCATCCGCGTCGCCATCGACGAAGCTCTCAAGTGCAAGGAGACGGGCGAGGCAAAAACTATCGTCTTTGGCCTCACCGGCACCGGCTACTTCGACATGGTGGCCTACGAGAAGTTCCACGACGGCAAGATGACCGACTACATCCCCACCGATGCCGACCTGCAGAAGGGCTTTGACGGCATCCCCCACTTCCCCGGCAACGAATAATTCCTGAAACATCCTCTCCCCTTACACCCCCGCGCGGCGCAAGCTGTGCGGGGGTGGTTTTATATAAAACGGAATGACCGCCTGCACACTGAGCCAGACGGTCATTCCGCAAACAGCAAACCAGCCGCCCTGCAAGGTAACAGGGCGGCTGGTTGCTTCTATTATGCAATTCAGGAGAATGGAGGAGAGAATAGCGTTTTTATGCTTCCTGGGGACGGAAGTGCCGGAGAATTACTCGCCGCGGACGGCCGCGAAGCCTGCCTCGAGGTCGGCGATGATGTCGTCGATGTGCTCGGTGCCGATGGACAGGCGGATGGTGTTCTGGTAGATCTGCTGCTCGGCCAGCTCCTCATCGGTCAGCTGGCTGTGAGTGGTGGAAGCCGGATGGATGACCAGACTCTTGACGTCGGCCACATTTGCCAGCAGAGAGAAGACCTTCAGGTTGTCGATGAACTTGAATGCTTCCTCACGGCCTCCCTTGATGTTGAAGGTGAAGATGGAAGCGCCGCCGTTGGGGAAGTACTTCTCATACAGGGCGTGGTCGGGGTGATCCGGCAGAGAGGGATGGTTGACCTTCTCGACCTGGGGATGGTTGGCCAGGAACTCGACGACCTTCTTGGTGTTCTCCACATGGCGCTCAATGCGCAGGCTCAGAGTCTCGGTACCCTGCAGCAGCAGGAAGGCGTTGAACGGAGAGATGGTAGCGCCGGTATCACGCAGCAGGATGGCGCGGATGTAGGTGACGAAAGCGGCGGGGCCGGCTGCGTCAGCGAAGGACACGCCGTGGTAGCTGGGGTTGGGGGCGGCGATGTTGCCGTACTTGCCGCTGGCCTTCCAGTCGAACTTGCCGCTGTCCACGATGATGCCGCCCAGCGTGGTGCCGTGGCCGCCGATGAACTTGGTAGCGGAGTGGACGACGATGTCAGCGCCATGCTCGATGGGACGGATCAGGTACGGGGTGCCGAAGGTGTTATCAATGACCAGCGGCAGGCCATGCTTGTGAGCGATGGCTGCGATGGCATCAATATCAGGAATATCACTGTTGGGGTTGCCCAGAGTCTCGAGGTAGACAGCCTTGGTGTTGGGCTGGATAGCGTTCTCGACCTCTTCCAGATCGTGAGCGTCCACAAAGGTGGTGGTGACGCCGAACTGGGTCAGGGTGTGCTCCAGCAGATTGTAACTACCGCCGTAGATGGTCTTCTGAGCTACGATGTGGTCACCGGCCTGAGCCAGTGCCTCGATGGTGTAGGTGATGGCAGCTGCACCGGAAGCAGTAGCCAGAGCAGCCACGCCGCCTTCCAGAGCGGCAATGCGCTTCTCGAACACATCCTGGGTGGAGTTGGTCAGACGGCCATAGATGTTGCCGGCGTCGGCCAGACCAAAGCGGTCAGCGGCGTGCTGGCTGTTGCGGAAGACATAGGAAGTGGTCTGGTAGATAGGCACAGCACGGGAATCGGTAGCGGGATCGGCCTGCTCCTGGCCAACGTGAAGCTGCAGGGTCTCAAATTTATAGTTAGACATAGTATTTTTCCTCTCCATCTGTACTTAAAGTATTATTTTTACTCATAAAAATGCCCGGCAGCGTGGGGAGTTTCACCTTTCGTCTGCCGGGCAAAGAAATCGTTCTCAGCTCAGAGCCTTTTGTCTGTCTCGGGCGTCACATTCGCTCGCACATTCGCGGCATAGAGGGCACCGTACAGCTATGGCTCAGAGTTTGTTTCTCGGCCCGGGCGCTGTACATTCGCCCACAGCGGAAGTTGGCGTGCAGAAGACTTTTCCAAATCAGCGTCATTTGAGTACCCTCCTTTCCGAAATTCCCACTTACCTACAAGGCGTGTGGTTTTGTTGTCTGCATTATATTCCCTCATACCCATATTGTCAATAGGTTTAATCGAATTTCTTCCAAAAAAGGTTTTAAGAGTCATTCTTTTGAGAAAAATGCAAAAAGATTGCATTTTGGTCTTGCATTTCACGCAGAATCCGTGTATACTCTTCCCTGCGCCTAAATTGCAATCAGGTTGCAATTTAGGCAACTAAAGCACTTTTCGTCCCTCCGTTTATTTTGGGTGAAGACGTAAAATGGTGTGGCGGCTGCGCGCGCCGGCGCGGGGCAGGTTTTTTCTTTTGGTCAAATGGCTTTGCGCTCCGCGCGGGCCAGAGGCAGGGAGGGGTGTTTCGAATCCCCCCTCCCTACCTCTGGACTCCACTCTCCCCG
>ENA-UPXB01000412-UPXB01000412.1-human-gut-metagenome-genome-assembly--contig:-NODE-412-length-34493-cov-6.453655_pt1 | contig 34493 bp, 40 predicted proteins | sample MGYA00250055_ERZ773386 | MGnify/ENA primary metagenome ERZ773386 (study PRJEB29103, sample SAMN06111974) | human gut metagenome | biome: human gut; feature: ankylosing spondylitis patient; material... | reverse complement strand
GATGTATATAGTGTTGCCTATTATTCGCGTATGTAGCGCGCGTACATTATTATATAAGCGAGATGAATAATATTGACAAACCTGTTACAAGTGTTGAAAATAAGGTTACAGACGTTAAAGATATTAGTAGTAAAGAACTTGCTACTAAAATTGGTTATAGAAGTGGTACTCGAAAGAATAAGTCTGGTCTTAACATTGGTAACGCAAAGAATTGAGTTTAAGTAATTATAGTGTTTAATTTAAAAAGTAACGATTATGTTAACGATTAAAAGTGAAAAAGCTAAGAAAGTTTTAAAGTTGCCTACTGAGTTTAACGAGGTAACAAAAGAAGTGCTTGATTTAATGACTGCTAATATTAAATTAGCTCCTAATTATTGTATTATTGCTATGCTTAGTAAAGCTCGTCTTGATGCAATTGGTATTGCTAATAATAATAGAACTGAAAATAATATTTCTGTTGTTCCTATATTAGCTAAGTTCCATGAAGATGATAAAGATTATTTTAATAAGAACGGATGGAATCTTAACGATAGAGTAATGATAGCTAAGACAGATATTGAAATGTCTCTTCATCTCGATATTCCTAATAATCCTTGGTCTTTGAGTTATGCTGGAAATTTCTGTAGAAATGATGAAGACCTTTTAAAGAGTATTCTTGATTATAGAATTTATAAACTTCCAGTTAATAATCCTGAGTATAAGATGAATGGAGGATTTAAATCTGTTGTAGTTAAACCTAATGTTTTTGTTAACTTTAAAATAGTTCCTATCAATAATATTCAGGCTACATACGATAGACAAGATTTTGAAGGTACTGAATCAGAGTATTTAACTTCTATTGGAAACGAGGATAAGCCATCGCTTATCATAGAATAAAATAAATATTATGGACGAAGTAAGAAATATAGATGAATTTGAAAATTATGATGCTTATGAAATCATAATTAAAACAAAGTCTGATATTATTGCTACTATACGTCAAAATATTACGGATGGAGAAGTCATGGATGATATTATTAATAGTCTTGAAACTACAGCTGCTAAAAGTATCATCGCTAAGAAATGGACTTCTCTTCCGTTTATTGGTAATGTTCGACCTAATGAAGAAAGAATAAGTGTTCTAAAGAATATGGAACATCTTAAACAAGCAAGTAAGATATTGCCTAAAAGTCAATATTTAATGTTTAAAAAAGAATTAGGTAAAGAAGAACGTAAACGTATAGCTGCTCAGAGAACTAAAAGATGGCTTATGCAGAGAGCTGCTGCAAAGTATAGAAAACAATTTGAAGAATTGTCTAAAAAGAATGGAGAAAACTATGCTTCTCTATGGTGTTATTTTAGATTTTTACTTCATAGTTTTTATGATATAAACGATAATCCTTACGAAAATGTTGGAAGCTCCGAAACTGACGATTGAGAAGTTAATAACGATAGATAAGTCAGGTATGCCTAAAGCTCCTTCTCTTAGACAACTTATTGACAAAGATGTTAGAGAGTTGTATATTAGAGATAGGACTGATACTAAAGAAATGTACGTTAAAGAATGTATAGTTATTTATTATCTTGGCGATCCTAAATCTCCTGCTAAACAAAAAGGTCTTAGTTATAACGAATGTCTTAAAGAAGCTATTAAACAAGCAGATCTTCCAAAGAATTATTCACCAGATATTTTAGTAGTTCGTTTAATTAAACGTTATTATGAAGAATGTATTGGAGTTGCAGGTATGGCAGTAGAAGTTCTTCTACAAACTATACATAATATTACTCTTGCTACAAGTAAACTTAATGAATTGCTTAACGAAAAATTAAGCGGTGCTATTGAACTTGAAGAAGTTAATACTATTATTAGTCTTATGGCAAGTCTTAATAAACAAAGTACCGAAATACCTGAAATAACTAAGAAACTTAAAATAGCTCAAGAAAATCTTAGAAATGAAACTGAAACTGTTATAGGTCGTGGCGGAATAACTGTTAGAGCAAGTATGTCTGCTGACGATGATGACGATTAAACTCTAATAGATATGGATAAAAGATATGAAACAATAAAATTATTCTTTGAAGAAGAAGCACATAAATATACTGATACTCTCGGTAATAATTATACTTCTTGTACAACTCTTCTTCATGGATATGCTCCTGAGTTCGATAAAGCTTATTGGCTTAGAAAGAAAGCTAAAGAAACTGGACTTAGTGAAGCAGATATCGCAAAGAATTGGAAAGATATTACAGATGAATCTTGTGCGAGAGGTACAAAGACACATAATTATTTAGAAGATGGAGTTAAAGAAGTAAGTAAATTTAAAAAGGCTGTACAATATCTTACTGATATTAAATCTGGAAGAATGGTTACTGTTGCTGATATTCCATATCTAAATGTTAAACCTCTTGATATTCCTAAATTCATACAAGCAACAAATAATAAATATCCTGAAATTTATAATGTTTTTAAATATTATACAGATAATGGATATACTATTTATTCTGAGATTGGAGTCTATCTTATAGATTATCTTATAAGCGGTACTATTGATATACTTTGTATAAGAGAAGATCAATTTGTTATATTAGATTGGAAAACAAATAAAGATGGACTTAAATTTGAATCAGGTTATTATCGTAGAGATAAATCACAAAAACCTTGGCAACTTACTAATGATTGGGTAAGTAAAAAAGAAACTCTTAAAGCACCAGTTTCACATTTGCCTAATTGTAATGGTAGTATATATTCTCTTCAATTATCTATGTATGCTACTATGGTTAATCTTGTTACTGGTCTACCTTGTGCTGGTTTAGGTCTTTGTCATATTGGTACTCCATTCATTAAAAATGAATATGGTATGCCTAAAAGAAATATTAAAGGAATGTACATCATTGATGAAAAAGGAAGTGAAACAGTTAAGTGGTATCCTATTAAATTTTATCATAATGAATGTATGCAAATTCTTAATGATCATAAATTGAATATTGGAGCTGCTAATATTAATAAACAATTTAAACTTGCAATGTAATGGAAATGACTCTTTTTGAAAAGATTTTAAAGTGTGACTTTGAAGCACTTGCAAAACATAAAGGTTATAGTTATTTTACTAAAGGAGATTATAACATTAATCTTATAGGTGTTCGCAGTAAAGAATCTGTTATTCAACAGAATAAATTTGATGATGCTATTGTACTTGATTATAGTATAGGTCCAATACATTATCGTAATGTATATAAAGCAACTACTGACCCAGGTATTACTTATTTGAAAAAGCCTTTGATTATTTCAGGTTGTGTTATTGTAGTTCCAGGACAATATAAAGGAGTATTCAAACTTGGCAAACATAAAGGTAAATATGAAGCTCTTGTTCAGAATAAACCTATTAAAGTTTATAGAGACAATAATAGAGATAATGTTCTCGACTTTGATAAAAGTAAAATAGAAGAAGGAATGTTTGGCATTAATATGCACAAAGCTGGTACTAATTCTGAATTTATTAATAACTGGTCTGCTGGATGTCAAGTATTTAAAGTTAGTGAAGATTATCTTAAAGCTATGGCTATTATTAAAATAAGTATTCGTATGTATGGAAATTCAATGACCTATACCTTGTACGATGAAAAAGATTTAGATAATTTTATAACTAAATAAACTATGAAAGATTTTATAAAAGGATTCATGACTGCGCTATTAATTGTAAGCGCAGTTATTTTATATCTTTGTTTTAAAGGTGGAAAGAATAATTCTTCAGATAGAATAGTAGATACTGTATTTGTAGATAGAATTGAATATGAAACTCTTACAGATACTATAAAAGAAACTGAGATTAAAATTAAATATATCGAAAATGAAAAAGATAACAAACTTGAATATATTGACACTATTAGTAATGATAGTGTTGTTGTGTTATTCAGAAAACTTATACAGTCAGAGCAAAGGTGATAATGCTGAGACTTCTCCTACGGGGGAGTTTATGCGATCTGATTCTGTTCTTATTGGTATAGATGAACTTCGATTAGCTAATATTAAACTTATAAAAGCTGATTATGACGCTATGCTTAAAGATAACTTTAAGAAGATAGTAGAAGCTCAGAAAGCTAAGATTGATATTCTTGAATCTAATTTTGATAGACAAAAGAAAATTAATGCAAACTTAGTTAATGAAGTTACTAAAGCAGAGTCTAAAGCAAATAAATATAGAAAACAACGTAATATAGCTGCTGGTAGTTCTTGTGGACTACTGGCTATTATTGTAATAATACTATCGTTATGAATGATAAATATCCATTTCTCGAATATATTAACGAAGATAAAAGTCTTTATATTCATGCAAAGGATAAAGGGTTTATAGATGATGATGATGATTTTCTTATTGGAGATAGTGGCGGTTTTCTACTTAATATAATTCCTGGAGCTAAATTTGTAAATACACATCTGCTAACAGAAATGGCAGATTTTTATAGAGAGAATCATTGTTATACTACATTTAGCGTTGGCTCTATTCCTTATGAACAACTTCGTAAAAGAGAAACTTATAGACGTAAATATGGTTTTACTGCTCCTTGTTTAAAGATGCCTGATGGTACTATTAGAGATATTCGTATAACAGGAGCACATTATAATTTTCTTAATTATACAAGAATAGAACAGCTTAAAGAAAGTAGTATTAAAACTGGTGCTAAGAATAAAGCTGAAAAGTGGTATGACTTCTCTAAATTTATAGATGCTCAGTATTGGACTTTTAAAGTAATAGAATTTGTAGAGAACAATGCTTTAAATCTAATAATAGATAAGACTCGTCGTGGTGGTTTTTCATATATTATGGCATCACATACATCTAATCTTCTTAATACTCGTTCGCATAAGATTGCAATACATGTTGCTAAACTTAGTAATTATCTTACTGACCCAGGTGGTTTAACTGATTTTTCTATTAAGAATTTTAACTTCTATGAAACAGAAACTCCATTTGTTAGAGGTATTCTTTCTAAAGTAGATGACGCATTTAAACTTGGATATAAGAATAAGAATGGTATGGAAGCTCAAGATAGTTGGTCTTCTTCATTAATTAGTGTATCTGCTAATAGTAATGCTAACTGCGCTATCGGTAAAGATGCTGTAATAGTTAAAGTAGAAGAAGTTTCAACTATGAATAACTTTGATGAATTTATGAATGTTACTGCTCCTGCTATGCGAACTGGCGCTTATGTTACTGGTATATTGTTTTGTTGGGGAACTGCTACTGATGGAGATATGCAGACTTTTGAACAGAACTTTTATAATCCTAAAGCATTTAACTTTATGGCATTTGAGAATGTTTGGGATAAAGATTCTCGTAATGAAGTTTGTGGTTATTTTAAACCATATTGTTGGGGTCTACAAGGAGAAATCAATGGTGTTAAAGCTATGGACGAAGATGGCAATTCTAATATTCTTCTTGGTCTTGAAATTGCAAGACGTGAACGAGAAGAGTTTAAAGAAAATGCTAAAACATATGGAGATTATATAAATTATCTTGGTCAGTATGCTAATATGCCAACTGAATCTTTTAGTTCTACTACTGAGAATATGTTTAATAGTCCTGAACTTGATGCTTGGGAAGAACGTCTTAGAACTGATAATGCGTTTCAATTTTATGTAGACGGTCAGCTTATAGAAAACAGTGGTAAAGTAGAATTTAAATCTAATGAACGTTTAATAGCCGAAGGACATAAATTTAATAGAGATGTATTTGAATGGATTAAAGGTGTTCCTCGAAAGAGTTCTGAGCAACCTGATGGATGCATCAGAAGATGGTTTGCTCCACAAAAAGTTAAATATATAGGAAAAGATGGCAGAGAACATTTCGATATACCGCAGGGTTTATATTCTATTAGTTATGACCCTGTTGGTATTAATAAAGATAAGAAAGAATTAACTCTACGACATTCTCACAATAGTATTAAAGTATGGATGAATCCACATGCTTGTAATGGCTATAAACCTAAACTTGTAGCAGCTTATTATGGCCGTAAAGATACTCTTGAAGAAGCTGATAGAATATGTTATCATCTTGCAATTTATTATAATTGTATTGGAACTACTTGGGTAGAGGTCAATAGAGGTGAAACTGTTAGTAACTTTGTTAAATGGAAAGCTACTCGTTATCTAAAGTCTGATGATATTAATATCTGGAATACTTCAAGTAAAGATAAAAGCGGAACTGGATATGGGGTTATAATATCAGAAGGTAAAGCTAAACTTGAAGCTCTTCGATTATTTAAAGAAATGCTTTATACAGTTATTGGTAAAACAGAAGATGGACGAGATCTTAAAGTATATCATACAATATATGATTATCAAAGTATATTAGAGATAAAGAAGTGGTCTATGATAGGTAACTTCGATAGAGTATCAGAAATGCTTGTTAGAGCTATTGAATGGGCTGATATGAACCGTAAAGCTAATATAGAATTAAATCATCGTAAAAAGATTACTACTACTGTGGATGGTACTCCTATAATGCGTAGAAATTGGTTTTAAATAAATAATTAACTTAATAATGAAAATATGAAACTTACATCACTTTATTTTCCTCCTCAGAGAGTTAGTGATGCTGAGAAAGCTAAGCCTTCTTGGTATGAATCCTGTATTGATTATGTAATCAGTATGGGAATTGCTTGTAATGATAAAAATCGTATAGATGAACGATTAAATATTCTTAGAGGTAATATACCTGATGAATATTATAAAAAAGTTCTTAATCCTTATAATTCAAATAATGAACGTTATACAAGATTTCCTGCTACTATGCGTAATCTTGATATAATGAATGATATAGTTAGACGTTATGTTTCAGAATATATTAAAGCTGTACATGAATTTGTTGTTGTTGCTAATAATCCTGATATTGTGCTTAGTAAAAATACTAAGCTTCGCGAAGCAATATCTTTACTCGCTCAGCAAACCTTTGCTGCACAATTTCAAGCTAAGTATCAAGAACAACTTAATCAAGGTATTCCTGAGGAACAAATAAATCCTCAAGAACTTATGCCTAATATTGATGAATTTATAAAAGACTTTGAAGAGAATTATATAGATGATATTAGTGCACAAGGTCAAGCTCTTCTTGATGTAATAGATACAGTTTCTGAATCTGATGTTATATATCCTGCTGCTTATTTTAATTTTGTAGTTCATGGAGAATGTTATTCATATCGTGATGTTAGAGATAATAAATTTATCAAAGAAATTGTTCCAGTAGATGAAGCATTTCCTATTCCAACATCTAAGCAATTTAGAGAAGATGATGATATGTTTGCTCGTAAAATGCTTCTTACTTATCAACAAATAGTTGATACTTATGATGAATTTTTGAGTGATAAAGATAGAGAATTTCTTAGACGTTATTATGGAGAACAGCAAAATACTGCTAATAGCGCTCCTCAATTATTGTATTCTCAATATTTTGAATCATATCCTCAGTCATGCGAGAAACTAACTCCTGCTGAACGAGATGCTCTTAAAAGAAATCCTATTAGAATACATGATGTGAATAATGATCTTATAGAAGTGTGGCATGTTGTTTGGGCAGGAGAAAAAGAAGTTATTACTCTTACTTATCAGAACGCAGCAGGATTTATTGATGAAATGATAATAGAAGATGATAACTTTAAGTTTAGTCCTGAACTTGGTCATATTAAAATGAACAAACATTATGTTCGTCAAGTATATGAAGGAGTTCGTATTGGATTAAGATACGGAGGTATTTATCCTATTAAGGCGAGAGCTGTTGCTTTTAATCGTGATGGCAAACTTCCTTATAATGGTATATCTGAAATTCTTCCTACTATGGGAAAATTTAGTATTGTAGATACTGTACTACCTTTTCAAATTCTTAGAAATATTATTAGTTATCATAGAGAAATGGTAATGGCTAAGAATAAGATGCTTATATTGATTATTGCAGAATCTCTATTAGGTAGTGGCGGAGATGATACAGAAGATAAGATTTATAAAATGGCAGCAGATGGCGTTCTTCCTTATGATGATAGTGTAGATAGTAATGGAACTAAAGCTAATAATATTAGACTTCTTAATGCTAATCTTACTGGTTATATTCAGGAACTTACTAATCTTATGGACACTATTAAATATGAAGCTCGTGAAATAGTTGATATGACTCCTCAGCGATATGGAGAAATTGCTCAATCTGCTCAGAAAGGTACTACACAAGAAGCTATTGTTAGAGGTAGTATGGGTTCAGTTGTTCTTGTATATATGTTCGATAAGTTTAGAGAACGTGATTACGCATCAGATATGGATCATACTAAACTTGCTTGGATAGATGGTCTTAATACAACTTATAGAGATTCAGATAATAAAGTTAGGTATTTATCACTCGATGTAAATGCTCACACTTATGCCGATTATTGTATTAGAGCGAAGAATAACGCTAAAGAAACAGATAAACTTGCTGAAGCTAAAAATTGGGCGTTTAGTGCTGCTCAAAATGGAGATATTGAAATGGCATTTGCGGCAATTAATAGTGACAATATGGCTACTATGAAAAAAGCAATTAGCCGTTTTACTGAACTTAAACAAAAGCATGAAGATGATCTTCAACAAGCTCAACAAATTCTTGAACAATCTAAGATTGAAAATAAACTTAAAGAAATTGCAGCTAAAGGTGAAGAAGATAGAAAGACGCTTGAACTTGAAAAAGCTCTTGAAATTAATTCAAAATATGTTGATGTTAATCTTGCTCTTATTAATTCAGATAAGAGTTCAGATGCAGAAGTTAATGCAGCTAAACGAGATTTAGAATCAACTAAAGCAAGACTTGAAGCTGATAGAAATAATATAGAGCGTTTTAAAGTTACTGCTGATACATTTAGTAAAGCTGCTGATAGAAATCTTAAACGAGAACAAATGGCTAATGATTATAAGATAGCTAAAGCAAATAAAAATAAGTACGATAAATAAAGAAACAATCTTCATCGCAAGTCGAGTTGTGTTAGAGGTGCTAATATTAATACTAATGGTATTATTTATTAGTACCTCTTTTTACTGTCTATTGTAAGCTCTTCTAAGCTATTATCTCGAATCAGCCTTAATAAGTTATTGCTTATTAAATTATCGTTCAACTGTGAAGCTCTGTGAGCTTGTGAGAGCCTATTTCAGCCCTAACTAACATCCTACTCTCAAATAGTCGAAATATGACTGATACTAATTATTCAAACAGTATAATTTATAATGCAGTAACTAAAGCTAATACTGATAATAGTATTTGTATTGAAGTAATAGATTATATATATTTGCCTAATATAATAATCAAAAAGATTAAAGATATGGATGGAAACGTAATTAATAACGATGACATTGTTCTTGATTTAGGAGCTGGTGCAACACCTATTACTGGTGAAGCTGCTGAACAAGTTAGCAATATTGCTAATCAAGAAAATGTAACTTCGCTTGATGGAAAGACAGAAGTTACAGATCTTGGAGACGATAAAGCTACTAATACAGAACAGACGAATGTCAATGCTGAGAACTCTCCTACGGGGGATGGGACAGAAGCAACAGAACAAACTACTACTTTAGAAGAAGGTACTGAACTTGAATTTGAAGGAGCAGTTTATAAAGTAGACGCTAAAGGTAATCTTGTCGGAGCAGATAATAAAATATTTAAAGCTGCTGGTACTGAACTTAATAATTTTCTTAAACAATTTGATTTAGGTGAAGCTGATAATGAAACTGATGCAACTACTGGTTCTGTAACTATCGACGCTATTCAAGCTACTTTAGGTGTTGAACTTACTGATGAAAAAGGTAATCCAGTTACATTTGAGAATACTCCAGAAGGAATTGCTGCTTATGTAAATGCGGTTATTGAACAAAAGAATAATGAAGTTCGTGAAGCTGCTATTAATAGTCTTTATGAAGAAGCTCCAGTAGTTAGAGATTTTCTTAACTATATTCGTCTTAATAATGGTGATTATACTGGATTTGGACAAATTCCTGATAGACGTGGTATAGTTCTCGATAAAGATAATGTTACTCAACATGAACAAGTTATTCGAGAATCTTTTAAAGAGTTTAATAAGCCAGGAGTTGAAAGTTATCTGAAATATCTTAAAGACTCTGGTACTACTTATGAAGTAGCTGCTGAGGAACTTAAAGCTTTACAAGCTAAAGATACAGCAGGTGAACAAGAGCGTCAAGCTCAATTAGCCGCTAAAGAACAAAAAGAAATAGAAGAAGCTCAAGAATATTGGAACGGAGTTAAATCTATTATTGATAATAGAACTATTGCAGGATATAAAATTCCTGATACTATTATGATCAATAAAGATGGTAAATCATTTACTAAAACTCCTGATGATTTCTTCGATTATATTAGTAAAGTTGACAAGGACGGATATACTGCTTATGATAGAGATTGTGAAAAAGTATCTCCTATTGAAAGTCAAGAAGACGAAATACTAAGAGCTTATTTAAGATTTACAGGTGGTTCATATAGTAATCTTGTAGATATGGCGATTAATGCTAAAGAAGTAAAAAGACTAACACTTCGTAATCGTAGCACAACTTCTAAACCAAAGATTCGTTTAACACCTAAGTCAAGTGGTAAAGTAAATAATGATGAAATTCTACTTGATTATTAACTAACTAATTATTAATTAAATTATTTGTGCTATGCAAGCATTAAGACAAGTTTCAACTGGTAAATTTGAAGATAGAGGCTATTCTAATGAAGCTTCTCTCGCACATCTTATGTTGCAACGTCCAGCAGAAATGAACAGTGTTCTTACTTATACTTATGGTATGGACGATGATCGTTTTCCGCTAACGTTTATGACAGAAGGTCAAGGCAGTATCGGTATTAAAGATATTGAGACTGTTCAATGGACTTGGAAAACTATGGGACGTATGAAGTTTGACGATTATGTTACTTACTTTAATACAGCTAATACTACTCCGGGTAAAGGTGGTGCTCCTATTGAAGTTCATTTCGCTACGCATTGGATTATTGAACAATATGGTTTGACTGCTCCTGATGGTCGTACTAAAGTTCGTGTTATGAAAGATTGTGGTGCAAGTCAATATGGATATAAATATATCTTGCAGATTAAATCTCCTAATCCAAATGCTTATGTAGATCCTGCTAACTTTGCTAAAGGTAAATATTGGTCAATGACTGCTCCTACTATTTCTGAAAGTTTCTCTAAAGGTAATCGTAGTAATACTATGGGACCTGGTAAGATGACTTCTCAGCTTGGTTTCCACAGATTTAGTAAAGTTATTGCTGGTAATATTTCTAATTCAATTGTAGAATACGAGTTTAAAACTAAGACTGGCACTACTAATCGTTGGATTAATGAAGAAATGCGTCAGTTTGATATTAACATGCGTATTATGCTTGAAGAACATCTTTGGGAAGCAACGTATAATCGTAATGAAGCTGGCGAAATTATCATGAAAGATTATGATAATGGCGAACCTATTCCTGAAACAGCTGGTATGTTTGAGATTTGTCGTGAATCTAACTATGATACTTACGGTGAATATCTTACTTTGAATAAACTTGAACGTACTATCGGTGATGTATTTAGCAAAGATACTGATAAAGGTACTATGGATATAGTTCTTTATTGCGGTAAGGGTGCTATTATGGACTTCGATGAAGCTATCAAGAATGACGCTAAGAGTGAAGGTTTCGTTACTCCTCTTGGAGATAAGATGATTTCAGAAGAAGGTGATGGTCTTGTTTATGGTAAATACTTCCGTAAATATAAAACTCCAGATGGCCATATCGTTACTGTTAAACATCTTCCTATGCTTGAGACTGGTACTCGTGCAGAAGCTATGAAGAAGAATGGTATGATTCATCCTCGTACTGGTTTGCCTCTTACTTCGCATACTATCTGCTGTGTTGACTCTTCTATTTATGGTGGTGAGCGTAACGTTCGTCTTGTAAGACAGAAAGGACAAGAATATAAGATTGGTATTCTTAAAGGTCTTACTGATATTCCAGCATCTTGGGGTTCTGTTCCTAATAACACTATTTCAACTGAAATTGATATGTCTCAATATGAAGTTAAACAGTCTAAAGGTTTGCAGGTTAACAATGCTACGAAGATGTTCTTAATGGAATGTGTACTCTAATAATTAACTAAAATACTTTTATAATGGCAGATTATAATTTTAATGCTAATAATTTAGCAAATAACGTAAAGCCTACTGATAAATCACCCGTAGAAGAGAACGCTGCAATCAAAGCTTCTCTTACTGAGGGTAAGCTTTCAGCTTTTGAAGAAAAAGAAAGAGAACTTGATAAACCCTATATTGATAAGAGAACAATTACTATTCGTAAAGTTGGTAATTATTCTCTTTATCGTAGAGTTAATGATAAAGTTCTCAAAGAACGTAGAGACTTCATTGGTAGTTCTATTACTTCTTCTCGTATGCTTGCTGCTAATGAAGAAGAAGTTAATAAATACTTTCCTAATATTCTTGGAATTAGTCCTTCAAATCAAGAGTTTATTACTCGTGTAAAGGTTTGGCTAAATAATATTTCTGTTCCTGTAGATATGAATGGTCGAACTATTAATTGTTCTTTTAGATATAATCATTATCGTGACTATCTCGTTATTAAAGAAGAAGAAGATAAGATCGAAGAAGAGTTCAATAAGATAGAGAGAAATAATTTAGAGAGTATTAAAAAAGGAGTAGCTCTACGTATTGAGAAACTTAATCAACTTGAAAGTACAAAATGTAGATATGGTGTTCCTGAGAACGTTGAAGAATATCTTATTTATAGACATTGTTTATTATATAAAGATGTTTGTAAAGACTTGTCTCTTATTAACTCTGATTCATCATTTAGATTTTATATTGAAGATGTTGATCGAGAAAGAGCTAAGAAAGAAAAAGTTCATGCTGAACGTAAGATCGCTAAGAGCAATTATTTAGCTGTTTGTGGAGATGATGCTCTATTTGATGCTATGTTTGTTCAGTATTGTGTTCTTGAAGGAAAGGTTCTGATGGTAGCGCAACTTGAAGATAGATTCTCGAAAGAGGATATGTTGGAGAAGTTCTCGTCAGAAGAGCCTGCTAAGTTTAACAAGTTGTATAAGGATAAGAACTTGAAGTTAAAATCATTTATTGAAAATGCTATTGCTAAAGGTGAACTTATTCGTAGCGAACTGAATCAAAATATAACAAGTGCTGATGGTGATTTTATCGGAGCTAATATGAATGATGCAGTTAGTTATTTCTTAAATCCTCAAAATGCTAATTACAAAGAAGCGTTAGAAAAGAAGTTGAAACTCTAATAATTATTATAGATAATGAAGATTCCTGAAATGCATGTGGTGTTTAGACAGTTTGCTCAACAGATGGGGATGCAAAGAGTCAGAACTATTCTTCCTGAACAGATAGATATAATTCTAAATACTGCTATCGTAGATATTGCGAATCAAATTGTTCGTGATAATGTAGGAATATCTAATGATAGAGTTGTAACTGATAATGCAAAAATTAGTCAGATAAATGCTCTGCGTACATTATATAAGGTTAAAGAACTTGATCTCCTTGGTGGGGATTCAAGTTCTTTGCCATTTAAATATGATGCAGCTGATTATTTTAATGGTAGATATAGTAGTAATGATGCTTATAGTTTTCCCGAAGCAATGCTTTATGCAGATTTTGCTTTAAATTATTGTAAAGCAACTACTGGTTGGAAAGGAACTACCTCTCCGGTTAGAGATAGTTCTACTCCTTTTACTACTAATTATTATCCTGTCAGATTAATTGATGATGGTTATCTTGCAGATACGCTTAATGATTTTGTTCTAAAGAATAGACTTAGAAGCCCAATAGCCGTTATGTATTCTAAAGATGGTAATAAACATTTTGGAATAGATATGTATATTGATGCTTTTGATAAAACTTCTGGTTTATTAGCTAATTCATTAGCTCCTTATAAGTTTAGAATGAGTTATGTAGCATATCCTGCTAAAGTTAAATATTCAGAGGATATTGCTGGTGAAAACGTCGATTGTGATTTGCCTGAATATCTACATAGTGACATCATAAAACGTGCAGTAGATATTTATCGTGTTAGTCTTAATAATTCTTTATATTCTGCTCAACAGAGAGCTGATGCTCAAAATGCTGAAGATTATAGGAATGAAGGTCAATAATATTTAAAATGTTTATACAATGAGAAATGTACTTCTTGCTGGTAGTGTAGATTATCCCAGTACTGCTGATGATTATCTTGCAGTTCCTGATGGTGCTATCGCTATTTTTAATAAAGGAGCTTTGTTGGCAACTCCTACTGGTACTGGTGATCCAGTTTTAGACCAACCTATTCAATTAGTTCTTGGACGTTCTGTAGATAAAGGCGGACCTGTTTCTATTGAAGTTGATGTTCATACTCTCGATGTAGTTAAAGGTGAAAATGTTGCTGCTACTACTTTTAAGAGTTCTGTAACAATTCCTTCTCCGGTAGTTGATAAAGATTATACTATCGTCATTATGAAGAAAGGTATTCAGTTTAATGAACGCGCTACTTGGACAGTTACTCACAAAGTTAAAAGCGGAGATACTGCCAATACTATTGCAGCTGCTCTTACTAAGAGTATTAACTTTAATACAGTAGGTCATGGTTGTAAAGCTGCTGTTTCTGCTGCAAAAATAACTATTACTGCTGAAAAAGCTGGTGTAGATTATGTTGTTGTTCCGTCAGATGATTTGACTGGTGTAGCTGTTGCAGATTATGCAGCTGGAATTGCAGGTTACGGAGACGCTAAATATGTTGAACATTTGCTTTCAGAAGGAGCTTCTGATAAAGGATTTGAATATACTTATCGTGACGGTGATACAATTTATCATAACTATCCTGAAAAAGTAAGTGGTAATTCATTTACTATTTATACTCTTACATTCGGCACTACTCGTGCAGGTGCAAAAGTTAGAGATGAACGAGTTAAACAAATTGTTCAGTTATGTATTCCTACTGGCGCTGCTCAAATTGCTAAGCTCGATAAAATTTTCGCTTTACAGAGAAAGTAATATAGTATTGAAATAGAAGAGAGTGCTAATGTTGTTTATAATGACGTTAGCACTCTTTTTGCTTTAAATGAACTTGATAGTGAACGATTTAAGTCCTTTCTATAAGTTAATCGAGAGCGGTAACTTATGGGCAATTCTTATTTGTGCATGTGTTTTTATAGTATATCATTTAATAGTTAAAACCTATGATACAATAAAGGCTAAAGAAAAGAATAAGCCAATCATAGAAATGGGAAATTCAATACGTGAAATGAATACTAATCTTGTTAATCTTAATATTATTGTAAGTAAATCTATTCAAGATTCTTCTAAGAAAGATGTAGAAAGATGTAAGAATACTATTAAACTTGCATTTACATCATTTGAATCTAAAATATTTAATGCATGTAGAGATATTATTATTAACAATAATATTGAAGCAAATAAAGAACTTATTATTTCTAACATTCATCAAATTATTAATTCTGAGTATTATAACATATTATCTTGTTTATCTCTTTATGAATTTAATAATAAGAATGTTAGTAGTAAACTAAAAGAAAGATGGATTGAAGATATTGGTAAAGATATTGTTTCAATCATTTATAATAATCAAGGGGCAAAAGAACGTATAAGTAGTATTAAGAATAGGCTTAATGCTAAGATTTCTGATTACTCCGTTTATGTTTATAATAAAACTTTTAACGATTAAATTAGTATGAATGTTTCTGATATTGAAATACGTAATCTTAATAATAAAGTTATTGAGAAATGCGTTAATAGGTCGGTTATGATAACGAATAATACAGAATTAGGACTTCTGCCTACTGATATTCAACTTATTCAACTTGACTATTTTGTCTTCATTAAAGATGCTTTAGAAGCTATGAAAATCAATAAAGATTCTTATACTGATGAAGAATTTTATCAATTAAAGACTATCTTTGATAAGGCTCAACAATTATCTAAATTACAAACTATTCTAAATATTTCGGCTTAATATGGATGAAAGTACGAGATTACAAATAAAACAAAGACTATTTAAAGCGTTTGCTAAATATGGTCTTAAAGAGATAGAAGATTGTAGAAATAGTTGTGAACATTATAGTAGAACTACATTAATGTTACACAATATGATACAGAGTGTTGATTCAATTAGTAAAACTGATGAACATTTTAATCTTAAATATATTAATTTAGTTTACGATTATGTAGATAAGAGTTTGAATCAAATGGGTGCTTAATTAATTAATCTAATTATTATTAAAATGAAAGTTTTAAGAGGTAATGATGTTATAATTAATTGGACGATTAGAAAACTCCGCGGCAATATTCCTGTCGCGGAGGATTTTACTAATTCTACAGTTAATGTTTTTATAGTTGACAGTTATGGTGCTCGTACAATAGAACACTCCATAACTGGCAATGTCATATCTATACATATAGGCGGAGAGATTCAACGATTAGGTTATTTAGCTCTTGATGCTTATTGGGAACATAATATCACTAAAGTTAACAGTCGAGCTAAAATAAATGATGTTGTTGAATTTGTAGATAATCCAGAAGATGTAGATCTTAATGGTTTACCTGATGATATAGATATTGCTACTACTGCTACAATATCTGATGTATATTATGGTGGAGAATATATAGCTGACTTTTCTAAATATTATACTAAAGTCGAAGTAGATAAACTTATTATTAGAGATTATAATAAGCTAATTAATATTCCATTTGAACTTACAAAAGATGGTCAAAGTTATGAAGCTAAGAAGATGGTTAGTCTTCTCTACGGGGGTGCTATCGGAAACTTCGTAGCTGGTGCATCAGGTGCTTATATAGATACTACAGGTAATGCTGAATTTGAGACTATTAATGTTCGTAAAGGAATTCTTATTAATGGAGAACCTTGGGATCCAGGACAAGGAGAAGCTACTATTGATCAAAAAGCTTTTGATAAGTTAATGGAGAAATGGTTTCTACTTGATGAAAATGGAGATGTTAGAGCTGCTGATAAAGGAGTAGATGATTCAGGAAATCCATTACCTCGAGGATTATATAGTAATTCTTTTGTTAGTGCTGGTGGAATTTCATCTGGTGGCGGAGGCGGAACAGGAGGAGCTTCTACTCTTGGTCAGCTTACTAATGTAGGAGAATGGGCAGACGCTACTACTGATAGAGATATTTTCTTTGTTAAACGTAGTGGGGCTACACATTGGTCTTCTATGAATATTTCAGATATTAAAGTAGATCTTAGTAATTATTATACTAAAAGTGAAGTTAATACTGAAATTAGTGGAGCTGTTACGCCTCTTAGTAAAAGACTTACAGATCATATTAATGATACAGTTATTCACGTTACTGCTGCTGAAAAAGCTTTATGGAATAAAGTTGCAGGTTGGTTTGCAGAAGATACTGTGAATAAAGCTATTTATGTAACTCACGCTGCTGACGATAGTCCAAGAGGATTTTATACTGATGGTTATGTTACTGCTGGTGGAATTGGAACAAGCGGTGGCGGAAGTGGAGGAATGGATGAAGATCTTTTATGGAGTATTTTAGGAGATGGAGTTAATCCTGATAAGCAGATAGCTATGTCGCATTTAACAGTTGCTTTAGCTGCTTATGTTACTACTACTCAAATGAATACTGCTATTAACAATAAAGTTAAAGATTATATTCCTCTTAGTCAGAAAGGAGTTGCTAATGGTGTAGTTCCTTTAGATGGTAATGCTTTAATATCTTCTTTATACTTACCAAGTTATGTTGACGATGTATTAGAATTTGATAGTATTAGTGCATTTCCGGCTACTGGAGAAAGAGGAAAAATATATGTAGCTCTTGATAGTAATCTTACTTATCGTTGGACTGGAAGTCAATATACTGAAATTAGTAAATCTTTAGCATTAGGAGAAACCTCTGAAACTGCATATCCAGGAAATAAAGGTAAAGAAAATAGAGATAGTATAGATGCTTTAAAACGAGCAACGTTTTGGGGAGCGCATTATCAATCTGACGGTAACGTATATGGCGAATTTAACGGTACTATTATTAGACTTACTACTAATTTATTTACTCCTAAAATTAAAATTGGAGATATATATATAGAATATGATAGTACTAATAATGGACTTAAAGTAGTTAAGTATGGTTCAGATGGTTTAGAACAAGCTGCTGGTTTATACACTACTGGTTATTTAACAGCAGGTGGTATAGGTACTGGCGGAGGAGCTGCTATAACTCTTGATGAATTATATGATGTTACTATTACTAATCCTCGAGATAAACAAGCTCTTGTTTATGACGCTGCATCTCAGAAATGGATAAATGGGGCAAGTGTTGGAGGAGGTAATATATCTCTTAATGGAACTGTTTATGAAGCTGTAAATGGACTTATTACTTTACCTAATTTATATGAAAAAGTTGCAGGAGGTACTGCTTCTCAGTTCCTTAAAGCAGATGGTTCAGTAGATAGTAATCTTTATGCTTTAGCTTATAACGGTAATCAAAATAAAGTACTTCAATCTAATAGTAGTAATTCTCTTGTTGTAATAGATAGAAGAAATACTACAATGCTTCCTACGACTTTTGAAGATAATACTATTAGTACATTCTTTAATCTACAATCTACTCCTACAAGTAATTGGTGGAGTGGAATAGCTGTAAAAGGATGGTCAGGAGAATATGGAGTATGGATGTTAGCTGGTCCTGCGGCAGGGGATAATGCAGGCAATAGGCTTTATTATAGAGATGGTAATCATAGTAATTGGGCAACAGACTGGAAAGGACTTGCATTTCTTGAAGATATTAGTAATGTAGCAGATGTTTATTTTAATGGTCAAAACATTTATTCTGACTATGGACATTGGGTAGTAGGTTTAGTAAGAATTGGGACTGCCGGTATTGGTGACAAATATATCAGTGGTGAAATGATTTATAGAAGGTCTAATGGTATTTATTCAAATGGTTCTGTTAGATTTAATCTTATAAAGAAATATAATTCTACACAAATGTTTGCAGGAGTATTTTATACTGGTTATGGCATTGATCCTGATCAAGATGCGCCAAGATTATGTACTTTTACATATCAAGGTGTTAAATGGGGAGGCCTTTGTTGGAGGTCGGCCGCATCTTTAAATTCAATTAAAACTATTATATATGATAACAGTTCTACAGATACTCCTTTTTATGTTAAATATTATAATTCTCAAAGTGGAGAAGTTCAAAATGCAGAAATCAATAATTCTATTTCTGTATTAGGTTCTGATATAGATGTTCAACCAGTAAGTACAAATGGTAGATTTTATACTTCTGCTGACAGAATAGAAATTAATAATATTACTAATGGATGGTCTTATATAAGATATAGAACTAATGGAATATTTTATGATGTAGGTTTAAGTGGAGCCACTGCTGGTATGGCTGGAGCTGGAAACTTTGAAATAAGACCTAATGGAAGTAATAATGAAGGTGTATTTGTTAGATATTATCAGTCAGATTATGGTAAACTTGGAGTTGTAAATAGATCTGGACAACAATGCAGTATTAGTTATTTTAATAATGCTCCTACTGGAGATTATCCTTTATGGACTGTTGGAGCTGGTATAAGAAATCAGTATTCTTTTGATTGGTGGTATCATAATCAAGGATATAAGGCAACTCTTGATAGTGAGGGTAAGTTATTTGTAAATGTTAGAATAACTGGTAATCCATATTGTAGTTTAACTATTGGAGATCACGATACTGGTTTAAGTTGGGTTTCAGATGGAGTCATAGGTTTTAGGTCTAATGCTAAAGATGTTGGATTTTGGGGATATACTGATGGAAGACTATATAATACTTATTTTAGAGAACCAACTGGAAATGTATATGCTGCTACATCTATGATGGTTAATGGTAATGGTAGTAATCTTTATCCAGGTATTGGTTTTCATCAGCCAGGAGTAACAGCAGGAGTAGTGTATTTTACAAATTCAGGAGAATTTAAATTTAGAAATATAAATGATAATGGATATACAAATGTTTATGGGGGCAATCTTATAGCAGATGCAGGACATTTATATTCAAGATATAATGGTATTGAAATCAAAATAGGCTCTGAAAATGATTCATATGTACATTTCATTACTAAACCTGCGAGAAGTTTATATTTTGCTAATAGTTTATTTATAAATGGTGGTGTTTTACCATATCTAAATGCTACTTATGATTTAGGAGACGCAGGCCATGTATGGAGATATTTATATGTAAATAAAGTATTAGGAGGAGCAAATTGGGCTGATTATTTATCTACTAATTACATTGGAGGACGACAAAGTAATCCTCAAATATATTTTGGTCAAAATGTAGGTCTTAAAGTTGCTATGACAGGCATTAATCCTGATTCATATTGGGGCGATACTCTTTGGATAAATGGTTATTATGGAACTGATGTACCATCTTTATGTGCATTACATTTTTCGAGAAGTGGAAATCCAGTAATGTATATTAGTTCTCAAACATATAATGCTACAAGTTATGGTACTTTATATCATGTTTGGACTGGGTATAATAGTAATCATAGTAGCGCAGATTGGTCTTGCAAAACATTAAATGCAAGAGACCAAGTATTAGCAGGGAGTTATATACAAGCATTAGGAGGTGTTAATTGCGCAGGAGTGATAAACTCAGGGGGATGCACTGGATTTAATGTATATGCAACTTTTCATGGAAATGGAGATCATGGAGGTATTGAAATTGCAGCATCTGACAATGTATTTGGAATTGGAGTTCATAGTAATGATCATATGTATTGGTGGTGGACTAATTCTGGTAGCATAGGCAGTTCTTCAAATAAATCTTATATAATGGATTATGGAGGAGGTAGTTGGAGTTTTACTGGAAATGTTTATGCAAGTGGAGCTATAACTGCTGGTACTACTTCTGATATTCGATTAAAAAAAGACCTTATTATTGAAAACTATTCGGATAAATTATTATCTTTGGGCAAAGTATTTACGTTCAAGTATAATGATTTAGCTAAGAGTAGAAAAGATAAAATGGTAGATGATAATTATCATATTGGATTATCTTATCAAATAGTTAGAGAATCATTACCTTGTATGGCAGGATTAGATAAAGATGGATATGGTTATCTTAATTATATTAGTCCTGATTTTATATCTTTAATTGCAGGTGCTGTTCAAGAATCTGTTCTACGACTTAATAATATAGATGATAAAGTAGATAGACTAAATAAAGATATTGATCGTCTAAAAGAAGAGAATAAGAATTTAAGAAGAGAAATTGAACAATTAAAGAATGTAGCGTAATAAATAATTATATCGTATTTCCTTTTAGTAATAATAGGAGATACGATATTAGTATTAATTAAAATGAAGAAACTATGTCACATACAGCTGATGGAAAAATAAATAAACCTGTTGGAGTTGATTCAGATATTCCACAAGTTCTTGGTATATCTTCTAAAGATGTTGGTACACAAGCTATGCACAATAATGTTAATAAATGGTCATGGCTTAAACCAATATTATATGATGCTTGGGATTTAAGTATTGAACAAAGAAAACTTATATCTGGTTTTGTAGCTGAAAATTTTAATACTTCGTGGGGAACCACAGTTAAAGTTTTTAAATATAAACAACCTATTAATAGATTTAGAGTTTTAGACTTTGATGGATATAATCATAGAGCGGCTACTCCTAAGGCAAGCGTAGAAAAGAGAGGTTGGACTGATGTTCCAGCTGGTACAGATGTTAGAATTGGAGAAACCGATATTAACGTTCAATTTAATGTTAAAGTTACACTTCCTGAAATACCTTTATGGTTATTTAATACTCCTGAAAATACCGGAGTTATAACTATTAATTTTGGAGTATTTGGAAGTTCAGATTTTAAAGAAGAAATAGGTAGATTTGATGTAACTGCTGCATGCAATAATAATCCAGATACTTATTTAGCTAATTATGCTAATAAGACTATTAATATTCCATGTACTCAAACAAAGAATCTTCCTTCAAGAGGTTTTTCCGTTACTTATAAATATTATGCTCTTGTTAGTAATTCATATTTGGAGAGTTTAGATTTCATGTCTTTTAACGCTAATCTTTACAGAGTAAAAGTTCTTAATCCTAATTATCCAGAAGATTATGATTATAGAATACCTATTAGTTGGTTTTCTCCTGCATCACCTTCTACTGTTCCTTATACTAAAATTGGTAATCTTGATTATAATGGATATTCTTATATAAGAATAGAGAATATTAGAAACTTAATGACAGGTAATGATTTAGTCATTAAATATAGGACAAGAAATAAACCATTTACTACTGCTATTACTTTAACTATTAGTAATGAATGGCAAACAGCAAGAGATATTGCTTGGCATATTTCTCCTACTAATGGAGGTAGCGGTTGGACTTTAGTATTTAAAAGAGCTATTGGTTCTAACGATGCTATAACTGAAATAGCTATAGCTGGTGAAAGAAGTATTGGATAATATAATATAATATAGATGATTATGAAAAAAGTTAATTTGATAATTAAAGGTAATCTTCTCCTTTCTACGGGGGGGGGTAACATCTATTGCGGTGTTGATAATCTAAATGATTATGATATAACCTCTGCTATTATAATTGAAGGTGATATTACTTGTGACAGTATTACTGCTAATAGTCTTACTTTAGTTACAGGTAATATTATCTTTATTGATAAGGAAGGAGGTTATGATGCCAACGAGTAATGGTAGAATAACTAAGCCAGTAGGTATTGATAATGATATACCTTTGACTTTAGGAATAGGTAGTAAAGACTTAGGAACACAATGTGTTTCAAGTAATGTAAATATGTGGACTGATAGACATCCCGTTATTTACGATAAGAAAGATGAATTAACTGCTGCTGAATGGGCTGCTATTCATTATGGGTTTGAAAATGTAGCTATAATACAACCTACTGTTGCTAATCTTACAGGAGATGCTATTTATTATAGACAACCAGTAAGTATTTACGGTAATTATAGAGCATTTGATTTTGATGGATATTGGCATAATGCAAAACCTATATTTGATTTTACTTTTCCAGCTAATGCTTCTCCTGATTCAGCTATTGTTATTAATATTAATTCTTTAATATTTGAAACAAGTACTGGAGGACAACTAAGTATTGATAAACTAATTGGTAATAATAAAAAGAATCAATTAGGAGTTGCTATATGTAGTAGAAGTAAACAAAAAGCATATTACAAAATATATGGTAGAACAATTACTGGAGGTAAACTTCCATTATTTTTAGTAGATGATTCTTTAGATTGGGAAGGTAAACTTAGTAAAGATATTGCCATAGTATTATTTATATCTGATAGTATATATTCTAATGAAAGGCTTAAATGGAAAGGAGCTCCTGAATATAATATGAACTTTTATAGAGGTATATCTAATACAAGAAGACAAGGAATTCCTTGTATGAAACAATATAATCTTGCTCAATTTCCTATTCAGGGTTATCTTCAATATTCTGTAGTAGGTAGTACCACACCAAGAGTTAATGATAATTCTGATTCTTATTATCAATATAGATTTACTATACATGATAAAGCTTCTGCTGGATTAGCTACTTTAAAAGGTTATAGTGTTTCTATGGAAACTATTGATTATAATGGAAACTTTAGAGTAGACCAATATGAATTTGGTAAAGGTATGGCTAATGTTATATCAGGTCCTGATAGTAGTGGAAATTATGTTGTTAGTGTTCCTTGTATGACTTTAGGTGGTCAATATCATATTGGTAAAACTGCTTATACTAATTGTTATATTTATAATACAAGAACTGGAGCAAGTGCTGGTAAATTATTAGAAATTACTTTAGTTGGTTCTGCTTAAATATATCTTATTGTTAATCCTAATATTATTTAGAAATAAGTAATGTAGCTCTCCTACGGGGGGGGGGTTAATTAAATTATTATTAATCGTATAAATAAAGAAATTATGCCTACAATGTTAAATGTAAAAGAGAGTCTTCAAGTATCTTATCTTGGAGCTTTTATTAGTACCGGTAAAAGACAAATCGGTGTTCCATTTCTTATTAAGAATATAACTGATAATATTCTTAATGTTGAAATACTTCCTTTAAGTGGTGAAAAATGGATTACTACTACTATTTATCCAGGTTGGAATCCTGAGATTTGTATAGGAGTTAATATTAGTGATGAAACTACGCAAGCAGCTATTCAATATGGGTATTAATATTAGTATAGGAAATCTTATATCAAAAGGTAAAGTTGGAAAGACTTTGCCTTTCGATTCTTCATTAGTAGACTATTGGAGTTTTGCTGGTAGAAGTAACAACGATGCTAATAGAGATATTATAACAGGAGTTAAAGGTAATATTCTCAATGCTTATAATTTCATATGGGAATTAGGTAGTGGCTATGGACAATATTTAGTTAATTATAGAACATATAGTTTAAAGGCTAATAATGCTGTTATTAAACTTAATAGTTATAATACTTTTACTATTATGGAAAGTAAGGATATAAATCCTTTTTTCTTTAAAGATAATGGAGATAAAGCATATAAGATTAGAGTTAGCGGAATAGAAGAAATTGTTCAAGGTCTAATATATATTTATGGAATGGAAGATGAAAATCAAGTTTATATAGATCATGACGGAGAATATGAACTTCCTGCTGGCGATATGGCTGAATTTCAAACTATATTTGTTGGTAAATGTAAAATTGTTGTTGAACAAATACCTAATTATCAAGGAGCTATTGTAACAGATGGTGTAACAAGTCATTTAAAACTTAATAAAACAGGATATAAAGTAAGAACTGTTATTATTAAATTTAAACCTATTAATATAAAACCCAATATTGTTAATTCTATAGTAAATATTCATACAGATGAAGTAGCTTTACAATATGATACTTCTGGTGTACTTAACAACAATTTTACAACATATAAAAATTATGGAGAATATAGTGTTGGAACATTTAATATAGATAAAAATGCTGTAACTCCTCTTACATTAGGTTGTAAATTAAGTAATTCAGGTAGACCAATGGAATATAGTAATATAGCTATATATGATATTGCTATATATTCTAAAGTATTAACTAATGAACAAATATTATCAGAAATAGAATTAATGAAACAATTAAAATAAATAATAATATGAAGTATATAATCGTAACAGTTCAATGGTGTAAAGATCATAATGTTTATTTAGGATCTTCTACGAGATATTCAATTGATGGTCAAAAATGTATTTTGCCTTATAAGACAATAGAAGTTCTACTTAGAGAAGAACCTACTATTAAAGTTTATTGGCATGATAGTAAAGAACTTAATGATGTTCTTAATTCTTCTGAATGGACTCAAATTGAAGATGAAGAAAATGTTAATAGAGAAGATAATGAAATAGTTTAATATTGTTGAGCTTGTCAATACTTGCTGCGGAACACCCCCGTAGGAAGCATGACAGGCTCTCCATGCTTCTATAATTTTGTAGATGAACAACTTATTGTCTGAAAAATAAAGTCTTATATTCGCTTGCAGATTCGATATATAAGCTATATATTTGAAGAGTTAAATAAACTAATAATAATTATGGTTATGGCAAATGATATTGTAGATGATGGACAATTAAAAGTTCAAGGTAATCTAACATATACAGACGACGTAAATAATGTTAGTATTAGCGGTAAAGTTACAGTAGCATTTAGTACAAGTGATGTTGTTGAAATTGATAATGCAATTATTAAAGTTGATAATAAACAATCTGGTACTATGCGATTAAGTACAACTACTGATCCTATTACAACAGAAAAGAAACGTCAAGTAGATGTTAATGGTATTCCAATGGAATATTGTACTATAATAGGTAAAGCTATTAGTGACTTTATAGCTGGTATTAAACCTTATTTCGAGGGAAAGAAAACAACTTATTAAAAATTAAATAATGGGACAAATAACAGAAGATAGAGTTAATAAAAATGTTCTTAAAAAAGACATTAAAGCTCTTAAAGAGATCTTTGATAAAGTTACAGTAGATGGTGTAGACGAAGGATTAGTAGTTGATACTTTAATAGCTATTGCAGCTGTATCTGACGAAAATGAATCTATTAGTACTCGTTTGAAAGCTATTAACGAAGCTGCTCCTAAAATGATTAAGGATGCTCGTAATAATCCTGATAAAGAACTTTCTAATGAAGAAAAAGCTAAACTTGATAGAGTTTATCGTAAATGGGAATTTGATGCTTCTGAAACAATTGAAAAACTGTTGAATGAAGAAAGTAGCCTTCCTCTTAGTGATATTCAGATTTTTACTAAAGAACAATTTAGTAATTGGGCTAAGTCTATTAAGAAAGAACTTAAAGGAAATCAATTAGCATTTTTAATGAAGTCAATGATAAAGAAATAATAGTTATGGAAAAAGTATTACTTGGTAATGATATTAGCTTTACTTGGAATATTAATAATGTTAATTTTACTGGTTTAGCTCCTAAAGTTTATGTTGTTAATTCTATTGGCAAGTTTAAAGTAGATGTTGTTGCTGGTACTTCTATAACTTTTAAACTTGTCGGAGAACTTCAAGTTCTTGGTGCAATTCGTCTTGAATGTTTATGGACTAATGCAAATGTTAATAAACGTATGGTTGTTAATAATGTTGTTGAGTTCGTAGATAATGCAGATAATGTAACTAACCAATCTACTATTATTGGAAATTGTTCCATTGTTACTACTGGATTTAAATCTAAAATTACTTGTAGTTGATATGGAAATGTTCAATGATCAGATAGTGGCGATACTATCTCAGTTTGATTTTGTGTACATGTTCATAGTTAATCTTATGACGTATATAGTTATTAAGATTATAGATGAACTTAATGGACCTAAGGCTGTTCCTGTTTATGGTAAACGAATAGTTGCTGTTGTTGTAGGTATAGCAATAGGTATTACTTCTTATTCAATTAGTGAAAATGTAAGTGCTATTACTTTAGTTTATAGTTTTTGTTTAAGTCTTGTTAGTTGGGATTGTATATTTAAACCTATACTTAATTATCTTGGCGGTAAGATTAACTATAAGAAAAGCGAATAGTAAAAGTATTAATTTTTAAAATAATAATAGTATGGCTAAGAAACCTAATATTCCAGTTGGAGATGCAGATCTTCATGGACAGAAGAAATCAACGAGAACTTCTACTCGTACTAAAAATACTAAGAAATGAACTTAAATAGAAGATTGTTCTTATTCTTAATGAAATACATGCCGATAGTGTTTGCTATCGGCATTGTTGTTAATGATGTTTTGTATAATTTAGAAATTCATGATTATTATATTATTAATTATTTTTGTGGAAATTCTATTTATACTACTGTAATGATGTTTATAAGTAGTTATGTATTTAAATATTGTACTTGACATAGAGTCATTATTTCTTATGTAGCTGCTTCATTAATAATTTCTATGCTTAATACATATAATGTAATTGATTTAGATAGATGTGTTGAAATAGAAATTCATTTTATTCTTTTAATGATAACTACGATAGTGTTAACGTATATTCATTTTAAGACTGTTAAAACTAAACGTAAAACAAACAAGCAATAAACTTTTAATATTATGACTAATGACAATAGAAGTGCAGAAGCTAAGAAACGTCTTTTAGAGAAGCTTCTGACAAACCTTACTCACGATGTTAGTAATTCTAATTTAAATGAAGATGAATTAGACGTTGCAGTAGATGCTTTAACTCAATTAAACGATGGGATCGTAAGAGTTAGTAAAGCTACTGTTTGCAATGAAATTCTACATTGTAGCGGTACTACATTTGATAACTATGTTAAAGAAGGTCTTATTCCTCCTGGTAGAAAAGAAGTTGGATTTAAAGAACTTAGTTGGAGAAAATCTGATTTTACTGGAATTAAACTTAGACGTATTCATAAGAAATAAATAAGATAGACTATACTGTTCAATACTATTTGTATTGACTCTATTATATAAAGTCCTGATTACTAAGGTAGTCAGGACTTTTCTTGTATTATAAAGTTATAGTTCTCGATAATGATTTTATTTGTGCTGTAAATATTTACAGAGTTATTCTTATTATTGTTGAACTTAAAAATTATAATTATGAAGATGGTAGATGAAGACAAAGTATATGTCGAAAAAGAAGAGAAAGAATACGCATCTAAAGGAGTTGCTGGAACAGCGCTTGGTCTTGGTATTGCAGGTACTGCTTTATGGCTTCTTAACGGTTGTGGAGGCGGTAGAGGTTTGTTCGGTGGCTGCGGTTGTAACAATGGTTCTAATATGTTAGAAACTGCTGCCAATGAACAATATCTGGAACGTAAAGAATGTGAAGATGCTATTGCTTTAACTAATGCTATTTGGAATCAGGCAATGATTCGTGAACAGGAACGTTTTGGCGATCGTCAAACTATTAATTCTGAAATGTTTGGTATTTATAAAACTACTCGTGATGGTTTTGATGTTATCAATGCTAAACATAATAAAGATGCTTTTGATCTTTACAAATATTCTCGTGATAATAAAGATGAATTAGCTGCTCAGATTGGTGATTTGAGATGTGAAGTTGCTGTACTTAAAGCTACTCGTCCTTATCAAGACGCTCTTATTCAGTGTGATATTCGTCGTGTTGCTGAACATGCTGACTTTAATTTGTTCCGTAGAACTTGTCGTATGATAACAGGTGAACTTGTATTGCCTAACAGTCCTACTGTTACTGGTTATCCGAGCTATAATCCTTGTAATGCTAATGCTACTCCTGCTCCGACAGCTTAATAACATCTTCTAATAAATAGGGCAAGAGTTATTCTTGCTCTATTTTCTTTTAGTAACAATCTTAATAATCGCAAATAATTATGCCTTATCCTCAATATCAATTTAATTTAGCTCCTGATCCATTACTTGCTCAAACAGCTAATCCAGTAGATTATATCAATAGTATTGATAATCAGATTAACGAACTTAAAAATACAAGAGATAAGATGGCTCAGATGATACAGCCTGCTAATAACGGTCAAGTTGTTAATGCTCCTGCTAAGAATGAACCTCTATTATGGGATGTTATAAATACAGAAGTAGCTTCTCTTACTAATCCTCAGAAAGAAATTCTCTTTAACGATGAAGAATATGCTCGTGGAGAGAATCAACTACAAATGCTAATTCAGCAAGAACTTATTAATCTTGTTAAGGGTAAAGTTCAAAATACTAAAGAAGGAAAAGAACTTCTTGAAAATCAACTTAAACTCGTTAAAGATAAGAAAAATGCTATTGTAGAAAAAGCTAATAATGAAGCTGAACTATTTAAGAAGTTTCAAATAGCTTCTCGTAGTAATCCTCAATTAACTTATGCTGAATTTATTAAATCATTAAAAGAATAATATCATGATAGAAAAGAAAATAGTAATAGAGAAAGTTACTGAATTTGCAACTACTCAAATAGATAAGATTAGTAAAGGTAGTAATATGATTACTTTACTTCGTCCTTTTATTACTCGTGCAGTTAATATCAAAATAGGACAATTAGATAGTATATTATCTGTTGTTACAGATAAAGATGGGATGGTTGATATTGAGGGTATGCTTAATGAATTTGTAGATAATTTACTTGTTACTCAAGTTCAGAAACATCCGAGTACTTTTGGAGAAACTGAGATAGGTGAAGGTCAAATTAAATGGACTGTTCCTGGTCTTGGTAAACAAATAGTTATTGATACTTCTGATATAGAAGAATTGAAACAACTAATAACGAATCCTAAAAACTAATAGTAATATGCATTATAAAGAGATTATTGAATCTTATAAAGGTAAAGTTAATCTAAGCGGTGCTAATGCTTGGGTATTACTTGAATCCTTTGAAGAGCTTTTCGAAGATCTTAAACATAAAGATAAAGAAAAGTATTGGGAAGTAATGAAAGATATGCACGAAGAGATTGAGGGTAAACATTTTAACGAAGTGTTTGCTAAACATGAAGTTAGTGAAATGTTTCATACTAAACGCAATGGAACTATATGTCGTGGCGAAATAGTTTCTTATGAAGAAGCTGAACATGTTTATAATGAACATCGTAGAGATATAGGTACTGAAGTTACAGTATGGGATGTTTATGTAGCTCTTAATGCTCAAATGCACGATTATTCTGTGCTTTACCATAGATGGTTTGACAATAGTATGGAACTTATGAAAGAAAGATGTATTGAAAGTGCAATCGTTTTCTGGTTTAAAGATGAAGATCATACTAAAGGTAAGGTATGGGATTATTTTGATGAATAACTTGATAGCGATGTAGATTGTGTTGGAAGTGGTGTTCGGCTGTGATAGTCGGGCATCACTTTTCGTTATTTTAAGGCTCACCATAAAGAGCTAATATAAAGTCGATTAATAGTATGCAATGACAATAAAAATCGCATAGAGGCAAGAAATATGCGGTCTACGCTTGTGTCAATCGAATGTTTTATATACATTTGGAGAAATAAAGTCTATATGGATATTAGTATGATGGCGTTCATTCTAATTAACACTTTTAAAATAGTATTCCTTTGTTAGTACGTAAATATGTAGAAGCTGGTTATTATTCAAATGGTTATACTATTTATCCTAATAGACTTTATGAACTCCCCCGTAGAAGAAGTCAAGCATATACTTCGTTAGCTGTCGTAATATAGGTTGTGTTTAAAGTAGTGGTAAGTGTTTAGCCTTCCCTACGGGGGGTGTTATTATTAACAATTGTATTAATTATTAACTAAATATTATTACTATGGCTGATATTGTACATATAGAAAATTTTGGTATTAAGCCTACTGCGCTTGAAGCTATTAATAATAACTTTAAAGTTCTTAAAGAACTTGCTGAATCAGGCGGAAATGATGAACTTGTTCAGAAACTTACAGAGCTTGAAACTAATATTACTTCATGCGTTAATAAAGTAACTCAACTTGAAACTTTAGTAACTGGTATGTCTACTACTTTAGAAGAAACTCGTCAAGGTATGCAAACTATTGCTGGAACAGTTACTACATTAAACGGAACAGTTGCTCAACTTCAAGTTGATGTTAATAATCTGACTGCAAGAGTTGTTAAATTAGAAGGTAATATTCCTGCTTCATCTTCAATAGTATAATATATGGCATCTCTTAATCAACTTGTTTCAGAGATTGCTCACTCACTTGGGCAACCTAATAATTATAGTCTACGAGAAAATATTCGTAGTATAATTATACATGAACGAAACGAAAAGATTCGTAGATCATACCAAAATTATGGTTATATAGATGCTGGACTTGAACAACGTTTTAGAATTAGTTTAATTACTGTTCCAACAGGAGGATTAACTGATGCAGATCTTAAAGGTCAGAATTGGCAAATAGATGCTCCAGTTTGTAAACGTAGTAAAGATAAAGTTCCTCGTCCAGTTAGATTGACTAATAATCTTCCTTTTAATAGAGTTAGTACTGTTGGTCATGAATATTGTATGGAGATTCCATTTATGAAAGAAGGTAGAGCTCAGTTTAGATTTAATACGCCTGGTCTTTGTGGACTTCCTTGTTACGATTATATAAATGATTATCTATATTTATTTCCTATTGGAGATAGTAAGGTAGACATGATAGATAGTATTATTATTCAAGCTGCATTTGAACATCCTAAAGAAGTTCAAGAAGTTATAGATAAAGATGCTATTAAAGATGATGCTGAAAGATGGTCATTTATTAATGATGATGATGAATGGTTTCTTCCTGAAGATATGATAGGTCCTATTAAAGATACTATTTATCGTAGAGATCTGCTTACTACTGTTAGAGAGACAAATGAAATTCCTAAAGAAAACTTAGTAAAGTAATATAATGAAAGTTGATACAGACATTAATTCATATTTTAAAGAGTATAAAGAAGGTGCTCAAGATGAATTAGATAAGTTGGAAGTTAAACTTACTGAGGCTAAAACTATGGCTGGAACTGCTAAGCTTAGAATTGATAAAGATATTAAATTTATTAATAAAGCTTTTCAGATTAATCTTAGTGATGAAGAAGTTTATATTAAAAATGCGTATATAGAAGATAGTAATTTTATCAAGTACATAACTAAACTTTATAAGAGTAAAGATTTCACTAAGGATGAAAGAATTAGTTTAGCATATATTATTCGTTGGATTAAATGTCTTGAACGAATACATAAATATAATCAGAAAGCTGAGATTGTTAGACGAAGAGCTAAAATGACTTTTAAGCAATATAAAGAATATGTTAAACGATTCTATACTCAAGTACAAGCTGAAGTATTAGATGGAAATGCTTATCGTTATAGTCATGGAGTTGGAGATTTAACTATTGCAAGAGTCAAAAATACTAAAGGTAAGAATTATAAAGGCAAAATTAATTATGCTGAAACTCGTAGGCGTAAGCAAGAAATTATTGATGCTGGTCAAATACCTTATGACGCTAAAGAAGCTAAACGATGTGAAATATTAGGTAAACCTTATAACGGAGTAAGCTATATTGTATATCTTAATGAACCATATTTCTATCAGTTTTATCTTGCTAATATGATGCTTTCTGGTCATAAACTTATGAAGTTTAATCGTACTGATTATCGAGGTAAATCTATTCGTGGAGTTACAGATGATGAACTTAGCATTATATGTAAGACAGAAGAAGATGTTCTTAACCTTGATGCAGATATGGGAGTTAAGCTTAAACAATTACTAAGACTTAATCCAAGTATTTATATAAAATTTATTAGAGATGAAGAACAATCAGCTTTTAAACATAGAGAGGCTTTTAGGAAAAATAGATAACGACTTTAATATTGATAATAGTGATTGGATACCTCGTGTTGCTGCTTGGGTTATGGATGCTTTAAGTCAACTTAAATGTCTTCCTAAAGAAGTTAAAACAAGAGAACTTCCAGTTGAAGGTCGAATAGCTATTATACCTTGTACTCTTAATCTTGATAGTCTGAAAGTATTTGATAAATATGGATGTGAAATTCCAAAAGCTTCTAAGCAATATTGTTGTGGTAGAACTCAAACAGTTGTAACTGAACAAATAGGAGTTAGTCAAGTTTCAGATGATGTTAAAGAAAGAGTAATAGTTGCCAATATTATTAATCCAACTGGTAAGAATTATGTTATTACTGGTTGTGATAAAATAGAACTTAACTTTGATACTGATTATATTTTTATTAAATCAGAAGAAGTTCTTCAATACTATAGTCCTTTATATAATTGTGAAGTTCCTTATATATTTGACGATGGTATTCTACTTGAAGCTCTTGAGTTTTATTGTTTATATAAGATGTTAGGTAGAGGTTATAAACATCAAGTTTATAGCCTTAATGGCAATGAAGCTACTAATCCTTATATACAATGGATAGCTCTTAAAGATAAAGCTATTGCGAGTATTACTATTAAACTTCGTAGAATGTACGGAAAAGATGGTTGGAATAACTTCTTCTTCAATAGTATATTCTTACCAAGAACTAATTGATATGGAAATAAAGAAAAGCCTTAATATTAATAGGACTCCTCAAGCTGTTGAAAATAATTCTCTTATCTGTGCTAAAAATATAAAAATTAGTACAGACGGTCAATATATAACTAATGAAGAAGGCATTAAAGTTATATATGATACAAATGACTCCACTACAAAAGTAGTTGGGGTCATTCCTTGTAATAAGGAGTTGGTTATTTTTACATGTGTTACAGCTAATTATAATACATCTAAAATATTTAGAATTAATGAAGATGGTACTAATCTTCGTGAAGTTCCTAATGGTTGGAGATGGAGTGGAGGAGTTATAAAAGGAGATTATACTTATAATGTAAATAATGAACTTATAGTTGCTATCGCTGAAAGTGGTGTAGATGGTAAAGATATTCCCTTAAAAACGATTAATCTTGATACTTCTAAATCAACTGATAAAGATCATTTTTATAATAGTTCTCCTAATGTTCCGATAGGTAATTTAGCATTTAAAGGATATAGTTTAGGTAGTGGTATTCCACAAGGTACTTATCAATTTTTTATACGTTATATTATTGATAATAATACTAAAACTAAATGGTTTCCTTGTAGTATTCCTATTCTTGCTACTTCATTATCTTCTACGCCAGTAATAGAAAGTTATTATAAGAAAGATAACGTTACTGGAGGAGATTTAGTTAGAATGATTATTAACAATGATGGTCTTTGTGGCTATAATCTTGATTTAACTCTTAGCGTAGAAGGTAATGAAATTTATGAAGAATGTGAGTTAGCTTATACTTTACAACATGAAAATGGCGTTTATGGCAGAGTGTGGAGAACTTATAAACTTAAGCCTTATGTAGATGATGGAGATATTAATATTCCATTAGTATTTGATAAAATTTCTACTATTGAAATAGGAATAGATGAACTTACTGAAGGTGCTTTTAATATTTATAATGTTAAGAATATATGTAATTA
>ENA-UPXB01000411-UPXB01000411.1-human-gut-metagenome-genome-assembly--contig:-NODE-411-length-34612-cov-10.043203_pt1 | contig 34612 bp, 48 predicted proteins | sample MGYA00250055_ERZ773386 | MGnify/ENA primary metagenome ERZ773386 (study PRJEB29103, sample SAMN06111974) | human gut metagenome | biome: human gut; feature: ankylosing spondylitis patient; material... | reverse complement strand
GAGATTTTCTTTTAGGTAAGTATAAAGCTCTTGTCTTAAAATCTTTACTTTCCCATCTGCTTCAATACGAATCCACGAACAATCTTTAAAATTTACTTTTGACATAATAAATTCACCTCTTAAAATTTAAGATGTACCTTAATGAAATAAAGTAAAGGGGAAACGTGTTCCTGCTTCTACAATCATTCAGGTACTTGCATTACCAGATTTTCTTAGGTAGAATTTACCTATATAGGTTTAGTTGCTCTGTAGCTACAATGCTATTAGTATCAATCATAGGCACCCCTTTTCAATGATGTTTTAGCTGACGTTGCTTTCTAAAATGAAAGAAACAGAGCTTGCAGGTTCCAACACAGTTGTTAGATATAGCCCGTACGCTGCTTATCTGAACTGTTCTGTGTATTGCCCTGTCAAGTTTATACAGGGACTTTCAAACTTTAAAAAACATCAGAAAATTTTTAAAATTCGCAAATGTTTACATTTTGTTCATAATTAAAAGGAGAATCCACATGACACTCTATGACCATTTATCAATGCCTAAAGAATACGCAGTAGAAAACCCGATTGACAAAAAAGAACTTTTATATCCTGCTTTCTCAGACCAACAAAATGAAGTGCTTTTCAATTCTGTTAATGAAGCCGTATTAAAATACCGTATCGGTACTACGACTTTCTTTGATGTGGTGGAAGTATCTGTAAACGAATATCAATACTTTTACTTCTTACCCTTGTCGATTTTTAAGGCGGTTAAAAATCCAACTTTATTAGTGCTGGAGTACAATGGAAAATACAAACTGTGTATCAACATTGCAGAATCGGGAAATGAGACAATAAAGCCATATTTTACCGGCTGGATAGATCCAGCGAACTTGCAAGGGCGTATGGTTTCCATATTAGAAGCAATGAACTGTGGAAAACTCGATTTAACAAATATTGAAGAGCTTTTAAAGGTTTGTAAGGAGACAATTATAGAAAACAAAGCAATTTATGTAACGGGCAACAAAATTGAGTTTATGGTAAAGTTCTTCGTAGGCTATATGAAACGTGGCGCAATAACGAAAATTAGGAATATGGTAAAAAATAAATGCACCGAATTTGCTTATCAGCAGAAAAAGGGCTATCGTAAAGGCTTTAACAACTACTATAGGGGATATGTGTTTCTTTACGATTTGGACGAGCTTTGGAATGTTTTAATGGGGGAAGATTGGATTTGGGATAAATTACAAAAATGGCCTTTTCAAAATGGACTTGATATGTTCAAACGCTATGAGACGTATCACGAAGAAAACAAGTACAATATTGGTTTTGGAGAAGATATTGACAACTCGGATTTCGCCTTTTCCGATGTGCTATATGAAAGCAGTAATTGGCAAGGGATTGATTTTTTCCGAAAAGAAACCGATAAACAATCATAGCAAGTGTATAAACCCTCCTGTTTGGTCTTAAATCTTTTTTCCGAACAGCTTTGCCCGAAAAATTAAAAGCCCTCTATGAGCCGTATAGACTGCATAGAGGGCAAACAAAAAAGACGCCCTGATTTTTCGTTTCAGAGCGTCTTTGCATATAAACAATTATTTACTGATTCTGAATGCGGTGACAGTTGCATTTTCTTCTGATTCAAATGTCCCAAACGAAATTCCATATTCACCGATCTGTGCAGAAGCGGTATAGCCGCCCATATTATCGCTGAAATTGAAAGAAAAACTATCCCCGAACAGTTCTTTGAGTTCTGCAATAGTAGCGGTATCTTTACCCGGTATCAGTAGATTAAGAGGTCCCTCAACAGCAAGTAAATAGGAGGATTCATCATCTCCCATAGAAAAGTAATACATGGTGTCCTGTGTGTTGGGTGCTTGATAGCAATTACTTCCTCCGTCTCCAAAGAGTGGAGCGGGTATGTTGTTTTCTCCATACACTTCTATTAGCGATTTATCAAACATATTTGTCAATTCGGAAGGAATGGAAAAACTGTTAGAGTTCTCAGATTCAGAAGATGATTTATCATTACCCGAAGCAGACGAAAAGCCAAAAGCATTTTGATAGGCTTCAAAAAGCAGTGTGTACCTGTCCGAGCTGCTTCCATCAACTTTTGTTACGAAATAATTAGGTATTTCTGCTCCATCTGATATAATCGCAAAATCATCTATAAACTCAATGACTTTTGTTCCCCTATCTGAAACAAGCTCTGGCTCAGCAGACAAATTATTGACTGGCAGACGGAACAAACCGCTTTTTCCATTTTCAGAAGTAGCGGAGCCATAGACATACCCATTATGTACCTCTAATTGTCCTTTTAATGATAACTCTGTTGGAGTAAACGTGTCCGAACTGGTGTCAAATTCATAGGTCGCATTTGTTCCTCCGGATTCATTCAAAGCATAAAAATATAACTTGTCACCAATAGGGAACGCATTCCAGATTCGAGGGCATTCGCAGTATTCCTTATAGTCCTTGCCATCTAATCGGACGCTACATAAAATATGATTGTTTGGAAGTCCTTTAACAAAAAAGATGGTCTGATTTTGAATATAGGTAATGCTTATCTCTCCGTTGCTCTGCACATTCAAAACGTCTGTTTGCTGGTTGTCGGTGTAAACCGTTGTGATTTTGTCTTGCTTTAAATCCAGTTTATAAATTCCCATTTTGTTTTCATTGTCAACAGCAGTAAAAAAGATGTTGCTTTCTGCCTGCCATAACTCATTGGAACCAATATCATACTGGGAATACTCTTTTGTTTCAAGATTCACCTTTAACAAGAAGTCTTTTAACACAGCCCCAGTATTATCCTGTACCTGTCTCAGACCACAATAGAGATTTCCGTCATAAACCACTACACTGTCAAAATAGGCTTTTGCACCTGTTGAATTATCCAGCAAGGTTGTAAAACTGCCATCTTCCGAATTGTAATCAATTAGTTTGCCCTCAATGGAGGGGTCAGGAGCGTACATATGCGTACCGTTTTTACAGTAGCTGCTGGCAGGAGCTTCTACCACCGTTTCATTGGAAGAATCCCCCTTTGGAGTGTTTGACGAGCAACCACCCAGTATAAATGCCAGTAAAAAGAGCGCCAGCAAAAGAATTGATTTGAATTTTTGTTTTTCCATTGTTCCTATCTCCAATGCTTTAAAATTTACTGTTAAGCTATTTCGAAGAACAAACCGCCTTTTTCCCAATCCTTTGCGGTCAGTTCTCTTGTAAATATCCAAGGTTCCTCATAAGGAAACCATGCTTCTACCCTATCCCTGATAATATCCGTATAGATTTCTACATCATCATCTTCCGGGATAGAAGCTAAGTAAGACACAAAGCGGTTTGCCGTTGAAACCTTATCGAAACGATATAATCTTTTTAGAATCATATCGCATTGCGGCTCTTTGCCATGTTCCGATAAATAACGCTTGATTTTTGTTACCATCTCATTTGTCCGTTGCCTGACTTTTGTATAAAAGTTTCTGATTTCATCATCACTTACACCAACGACAACAAAAAAGTCAATGCTTGATTCTTTCCAATCGGATATGATTTTTTCTGTGTTTGCACCATTTACCCAGCTTCGGAGTATATCGTCAACAGGTGGCAAAGCATGATAATAAAAAGCCATATTGTTCATATCTAAAACACCACTATTTTCTTTTGCCGTTATACCTGTCATACTTGCGTTGAGCATTATTCCATTCATGATTCAATCTTTCGATTTTCTTTTTCTCCTCCCAGTTTTCGTCCATTTTCCTTGTAAACTCATCTATTGGGATTCCGAAGACTCCACAACACCCCACAGCAAGAAATACCCCTCCAATGACAGCCGTAAAGCCTGACGCTCCTCCAAAAGCATTATGGAATACAGAAAGGTAAGTGACTACCCCTCCAGCGATAGCAAAGATTACACAGACAATTTTAGCTTTCATTTTCATTTATCCTCCATTGTTGATTTTCGTTTATAGACAAAGCATTAAATATCCAAAGATATAGATACTCATATTATAGCGTTCAATTTGTTTGTTGTCAATTCGTTTCGTGGTTTTTCAAGGCGTAATTAGCCCCATCTCCTTTACAATAGTAAAGAGGTGGAATTTTATGAATTTTGGCGACATCCTAAGAGAGTTATTAGAAGATAACGATATAACACAAAAGCAACTGGCAGACGATTTGAATATAGCGTCCACAACTATAGGCAATTACATTCGTGGACTGCGTGAACCCGACTTCCAAATATTGAAGCTGTTCGCTTCATACTTCCATGTCACTACTGACTATCTCTTAAACTTTCAGTCCGGCATTACCAAAGACCACGGAGAAGATGAATTGTTACATCTTTATCGTACACTTCCGAAAGATAAAAAAGAATTGCTTTTGGAGCAAGGTAAGCTACTGGTACGATTGAATTTGAAAGAAGATGTAAAATCATCAAAATCGACTTCAGCAAAAGGGAGTAACGCAGGGTAATTTCCCTCCCGTTTCCCTCCGCCTAAATTTACATAGGCTTTTCTACATTGCAATACATGAGCAGGGGGACAGGCTCAGATTGCGTTATATGAACATAGATTTATCTCAGCTTAATTCGGTAATTATTGGGAGTTTGCGCTCATAACCCGAAGGTCGTTGGTTCAAATCCAGCCTCCGCAACCAATTTCCCCTAAGACCGCTTTTAATGTACTTTGTATGTTAAAGGCGGCCTTTTCTTTTTCCCCATCAGATATAACGTCGATACGCTCAATTAAAAGACGCACAGCGTCTCTGTCGGGCTGTTTTTTGAGGGATTCAAGCCAAGCCTTGATTTGCTCCACGGTATAATCTTTCGGCGGTTCAGTGGCCTTTAGAACCTCAATTTGAGCCTTAATGTCGTGCATTCTTCGTTGAAATTCTTCTAAATCGTTAGGTGCCCAATTAATCTTTGATATATTACTGAGGATAGTGTCATATTCATTTTGCTTTTCTCTAATCTTTCGATTAAGAATTGCTTTGAAATCCTTGATTCTGTCCTCCTCTCCGGCCTTGTAGTTCCGCATAGCGTCGGCAATTCTCTTTTGGTTATCCGGGGATAGCAGATCACGCAGATAATTAATAGCGGCTGTGTCTACTTCCTCCATATGGACAACCGGAGCACCGCACCGAGCGGAACAATAATAATATTGGTATTCGTGGCCTTTTCTTTTGGATTTCATGCCGTGCATTTTGGCTCCACACTTGCAGTATACCAGACCACTGCACAAATATCCAGCCTTTTTTCCGGTTTGCTTCCTTGTATTCATGACCGCCTGCACCTCCATAAACTGCGCCTTGTCGATAATGATCGGCAGGGCGTTTTCAATTTTTATAGCGTTTGGTTTTGTCCGTCTGTCCCCTCTGTTCTTTTCCTCCTGGGGGCTGTAAGTATATACCCCAGTGTATTTTTCATTCCGCAAAATTTCATAAATCTGCGGGTACTTGATCGGCTTGCCCCGCTTCCCGGTGATTCCTCTGTCCGCCATTTCCCGGATTAGTTCCGTGAATCCCTCTTGTCTCCTAGCCGCTTCGAACATCTTACGGACATAAGAAGCCTCCATCTCATTGACAACATACTTCTGACCTACCACGTCATAGCCAAAAGGCGCATAGCCGCCATTATGTAAGCCTTTCAATGCCGTTTCTTTATGGCCTTTTTTGACTTCGGTGGATAAATCTAAAATATAATACTCTGATAGACTTCTCATTAAAGCTTTCATGATAACCGCTTCTTTGCCGTTTCCGAAGTCCTCCGCTACCGCTATCAGGTCCACTCCCGCCTGATTCAGCTTATCCTCATAAGTAACATGGTCAATCATTCTCCGGGCGAAGCGGTTATACTTGTGGACTAAAACCGTTTGAAACAAGCCCTTTTCCGCGTCCTTAATCATCTTTTGAAACTCAGGGCGGCGGTCATTCTTTGCGGACACCGCTTCATCAGAATAAATTTTATTGATTGTGTATCCGTGGATCTCCGCATAATCTTCGCAAGCCCGTACCTGTGCTTCTATGCTGTTTTCTGTCTGCTTGTCCGAGCTGAATCTTGCGTATATCACAGCATTGTTCATGGCGCGGCCTCCTGTTAGCTTGTCTTTTTATGGTCCATGTGCTATATTGATGTGGGTACTGTCGCAAACGGCAGGCGGTTAGCCACTCCCCGGCTGAAAGGGGGTGGTGCCTATGGTTACATATGAGGGGCTTTTTGCTTTCTGCATGGTAATTATCGGCATTATTGCTCTGTTTCAGAGTAAAAAGAAATAACCGCCCCATCGTCCAAATGTAGCGGTTATTCTTTAATCACTCTTTGGGCTAACCGTCTGCTGACAGTACCCCTTTGTGCTTTTATTATAGCCGCATATTCTCATATTGTCAATGTCGCTCAGCTTAAAAGCTGGGCTTTTTTTTATTTCTGTATTGTGAATTTATTTCACACGATGTACAATATACAAAAAGGAGGAATCAAAAATGAAAAAAACACTATGTGGCATTCTAATTGGTTTACTGGCAATTTCATGTTTAACTGCGTGCAATGGCGACGGTATTGGAGCAGAAGGCATTAGCAAAGAGGAATATGAGCAAATCCGCCCTGGCATGACTATAACAGATGTAAATGAGATTGTTGGCGGTAATGGTGAAAGGATAAGTGAAAAAGACGAAAAAGATACTATTGGTATCATTGAATATATCTATAAATATCAAGGTGAGAATACAGGTTATGCACTAATAACTTTTACTAGTGATTATTCAGATGGATCAAGATTTAAATTCACAACCGTATCCGCTATGGAACAACACGATTTAAGTTAATACTAGTTTAAGCCGTCCGCTAATACCGGGCGGCTTTTTTTATGCCTGCTCGTCCCGCTCCATTTCTCCAAGACTTTAGCCAACTCCAAGAGCCAGCCCGGCCTATAATTCCCCTTGAAGATCAGTTCTCCATTAGTATATTCCGCAACCTCCACAAAGCCGTTTTCGTTGTCAAATAAGGCGACTTCATCACAATAAGGTAAAACCCTTACAAGGCTTTCAAACCGCCCTGTAAAGCGCCTGTGGACATCTTCTGAAGGTATATCGTGCCCGCCTTTTGCTACCCGGTTTTCAATGCGTTTTATGCTTTCCTCCGCACTGGAAATGCCGATATAGTACAGCCTGATATAATAGCCAGCTTCTTTCGCCCTCTGGATCGTTTTCTCTGTACGCACGCCGGACAACGTGGTTTCCTGCGTGAAGCTGATCCCCCGCTCCATGCAATCGTTGATCTTATGGATCGCAACTTTGCCGCCCTCTATCGCTCTGCCGCCTAGTGAAGCGGTTATTTTATCCACGTCAATAATCTGGCCCAAATCGTTTCTTTCGGCCTTTAACGCCCCGGTAAGGCTTGACTTTCCCGCTCCGTTTACCCCGGCTATAATCGTGTATATTTTCATTGGTTGCCCTCCACGTTGTCACAGTTCTGTTTTTATTAACCAGAAAATAAAGAAAAGGCGAACAAATTAATTGCTCGCCTCATTTCTAAGCAAAAATAGGTGGGGTGACATTTCCCACATCTCCTATCCCTTACGGGGGCGACGGCTGCCCGTTCCGTCCTCTATTTTTGCTTGAGGTCTTTTGCGTTATTAACTAATCGCCGACTTCTGACCCCATCAATATGCTCAAATAAATCATCAGCGATGGCATTTCCCATAGGGTCTAAAATAAAGTCTATTCCTTCTCTTCTAGCCTGTTTAGCGGCTGGAACAAAATCACTATCACCGGCTATTAAAATAATTTGATTAACCTGTTTTTTATAAGCCATAGATGATATATCTACTCCGATTCTCATGTCAACGCCCTTTTGCACAATATTTAAAACAAAATCAGATTCTCCAATCTCATCTAATGTTTTTTCTCCATTAAAAAGCGCTTTTGTTACCTCTGGCCGTAGATTATAGTTTAAATTTATGTTTCCTTTTGTCCCCAATCGTCCCAAACGCAAAGCAAACTTTCTTCTATGTTTCAATTCGTCTAAAAATTCTTGCATCCACTTTCCTAATTCGGTTTTTCCTAAATTTACTGATCTTTTCGTTAAGGGGTGATATACATTTTTCCCCTTTTCAACCGGTGGACAATCATAATAGAAAATACGATATAATGATCTTTTTTCATACTTATCATGCAAATGGTCTAAACAGTATCGCTCTAATTCGTCTGCTCTTTCTTTTGGTGATTTTATACCAGCAATCATTTTTGAACGCTCTCTATAAAAAGCTCCGTCAATTAAAATTGCGGTTTTGACCTCAAACTTTTGGATATTAGGCATTTTGTTTTGAACATCTTCTACCATAAAATCCCTTCTTTAATCAAAATACCCATAGCTTCGTTACTCCCCGGATTGTGGGGGAACTACTTGCTATGGGTACACATTACAATGTAACATTGCTGTTACATCACTATAATATACCCAAGGTTTTATTTTGTCAATCACTCTTTGAAAAATTTACTTTTTCTTTACTCCTGTTCGTCCCGTTCTATCTGATTGTCTATGGCCTCGTTTACAAAAGCGTTCAAACTCTTCCCTTGCTTTTCTGCGTGGGACTTGATTATTTCTTTTTTGCCCTTTGGAGTTTGTAAGTGAATATGGTCATATTTTTCTTTGTCAAATTTATATTGGTTTCTTTTCTTTTTTTCGTTCATTATATGCCTCCTTATATATTTTCCCAATAATATTATATCAACCAAAAGTCAACATGTCCATGTATAAATATCACAAACATGTCCATGTATATTTGTGTATATCACCAATTGTCAAATACATGAACATGTAGTATACTTATATCGTAGTCAAGAGAGGCAGGCAACCAAGAAAGGAGGGTTGCCAATGAAGCTAAAGCAGTTCCAGAAACTTAGCCGGGAAGCTCAACAAGCCTACTGGAAAGCTTATCAAAAAGCATTTCTGGAAAAGAAAAACGGCCTTAACCACTGCGAATAGTTAAGACCGCTACACAGAAAAAGCACACACCAAAAGCCTGCTTCTCTTGGCTCCCATAATAACACAAAAAGGAGATAAAAACAAGATGAAAGCAAAATTTTATACCAACATGATATTTGAACTCGACGGGATCGGCGTAGAAGTACATGACTACAGAGGCCGCAGAGCCTTACGCCCGGACGAAATAGACAGACTGCACCGGAAGCCATTAGGAACTGCAAGAAAAATCTTTGATAAGCGCCTTTCAAACTTAGACCCAGAAAAGGATTTCAATGGGTATGGTTCAACGACATACATACTTGAAAGAGGATATTGGAGCATTGTGGCTTTGTGGGTGGAAAGTCAGGACGTAAAAATCAGAGATGCAATCTTGAAGTATTATTATCAAGGCTAAAATCTCACAGCGGAATTTTCCGCCACCAATGCCCGCACATAGCCATATCTTTCCCCACAAGGCCGATTTAAGCGTTTTTGTCCCGCAGTCTCCCATTCACCTTTTCCGGTGATACTTGATGTTTCTCGTCAAAACAAAGCGTTTCTATGGTGTTCCTGGTAAGCTGTCGGATAGATTCGACTTCCTCCCGGGTAATAGAATAATATTTTTCATCATTTCTTGAAATATAGTACAGCTTGCTGTCTGCGTCAAAACCTATCTGATACCCTAAATCACGGAACCAATCCATTTTATCAAATATAGTATGAACCTTTTGCGGCTTTGTCTCTAAGAGCTCCGCTACATCTATTTCAAGCGCTGAGGCGATCTTTTGGAGTTGATCCATTCTTGGCTGACGTTTGTTAGCTTCGTAAAGCCTGATACTATTGACCGCTACATTTGCTTTTTCAGCCACTTCTATCTGAGAAAGCTTTTTTTCTTTTCGTATTTGTCGCAATTTAAGCCCTAAACTCATATAATCACCTCTCAATTATAGTTATTATATCAAATAACCATAAATGAATCAATAAAATCAAAAAAAAGAACTTGACAATAACCATTTTAATAGTTATAATAAACTTGTAACAAACCATTATTATGGTTATCAGAAAGGAGATATATCATGAAAATCAGTGAAAAAAAATTAGACATTGCTTTGGCAAAAAAATGTATGTCACTTACAGACTTACGAAGTGACTTTTCCTCATGCACGCTTTACAGAGTAAAGAACGGAGAAGTAACTACAAAGACCGCAGGAAGATTAGCAAAAATTCTTGGAGTAGACATCACTGATCTAATCGAAACCACGGAGGACTAAAAGCATGAAAGCTAGAATCGTACAGCCGGAGTGTGCGGAGCTATGCCGGGGTTGCCCGAACAGTTGCAAACAACCAGCCTGGATGGAGGTTTTGCGGTGCCCTAAAATCGGCTACGAACACCCGGACTATGAAAAAATCATGGCACAGGCCAGAGAGAACGACGAGATAGAGCACTACATACCAGAGGGAAAAGAACCGGAAAAGCTGTGGACAAACAGCCAAAAGACCAGAGTAATGCAGTTAGTCCGCGGACATTGCTGTAATTACTCCACTAACCCGGACGAGTGCCTTTTATTAGACGGTTTTCCCTGCGTACTGGAAACTTCCCTGCACATGTGCTGCAATTACTTTCGTGATTGTGTGCTTCCATTGGACAAGCAGTTAGAAGCGGAACTTACTTCCGATAAGGATATGAAGAAATGCGCTTCCTGTGGAAAGTCTTTTGTGCCGGGCTCCAATCGTGCGAAGTATTGCCCGAAATGTTCGGAACATGAAGCACGCAAAAAGGACGCCGCAAGGAAAAGGAGAAAACGGGAAGATCTGTCCGCATTTAGAGCCAAAAAAATCCAGTATTCATGCGGGTTTCAAGACGCGAAATTTGAAAGGTAATATACTTTTACCTTATCCCCGGAAAACGGGGTTCTAAACCCGGACAAAAGGAGGAACAAAAAATGATTGAATTATTGGGCGGCTATTGTATCAAGTCCGACAGAAAACAATTCATTATGGGACAAACCAGAAAAGACAAAGCCGGGCATACCAGATTTAAAGAGCCGCATTATTTTTCTACCATGCAGGGAGCGGTAAAAGAAGCCATAAGGCGGTTGCTCTGTGAAAAGGTTGCGGGCGATGAAATCACTACCCTAAGACAATTCGTTGACGAAGCGGATCGGCTGAAAGCTGAATTTAAGGAAATCATAGAACCTCTTTCCGTGTCAAAGGAGGAAAAAGCATTATGAATGAGGAAATGTTACATATTCCAATTTCAGCCACTTATGAGGTAGACCATGAAACCGGACAAGTTACCCGTACAGCCGCCGAGTATGCCGACGTATCAGCGGATTTTATCGCCCGGTTCTTAATTCAGCGGTTCGGGCTGACACCTTGGAAAAAGGAGGATCCCAATGAATGAACTAACCACCGGGATTTTCATAATCTCTTTGGTACTCAATGCACTACTTGCCGGGGGATACATAGAAGAACGGCGAAAAGATAGGAAGTGATAAATTGAACTTGAGCGAATTTCTTTCACGGCTAAAAGGCGTAACCAAAGGAAGCGGAAATCAATATTATGCCAAATGTCCGGCGCATGAAGATCAGCACGCCAGCCTATCAGTTTCCGAGGGAGACGATGGCAGAATCCTGTTGAAATGTCATGTAGGCTGTACGCCTCAGGAAATCGTCAGCGAGCTTGGATTAACCATAAACGACCTTTTCTCTGACGATAAAACCGCCCCCGCTTCAAAGCCTGAGATCGTAGCAAGGTATAATTACACTGATATTGACGGCAATCTATTGAATCAGAAAACACGCTTTTCTGATAAGTCTTTCTCATGGAGCCATAAGGAAAATGGGAAATGGACCAGAGGACACAAAGGGAACCCAGTGTTGTATAATCTTCCCGCCTTAAAATCAAACGGTACTGTTTATGTCGTTGAGGGAGAAAAAGACGTGGAAACCATGAAAAGGAACGGGTTTATATCCGTCTGCGGCGCTCACGGAGCGGGTTCCAGCAAATGGTTATCACAATACACAGAAGCCCTAAAAGGCCGCAACGTCGTTGTAATCCCGGACAACGACACACAAGGGAAAAACTTTGCGGTTGAAACCTGCAACGCTTTAGCAGGCCATGCCGCCAGCGTTAAAATGATTGACTTAACAGACGAGTGGATCAACTTACCCGAAAAGGGCGATATTTCCGACGTGTTTCAGATGGACAAGCCTAACGACGTTTTAATTAAGCTGGAGGCGCTTGTCACGGTCACAAAGGAATGGGAACCAACCCAAACCCAAGAACCTGCGGAGCATGTCCGAAAGGCAAAAGCCGCATCCGAGTTTGGAGAGGACAACACAAAATTTTTGTGGTATCCATATATCCCTATCGGTGATTACACCGTTATGATGGCGGACGGCGGTACAGGAAAGACGATCCTTTGCTGCGGGATTATCGCAAGTATCAGCAGCGGGAGACCTCTGCCCGGTGAGGTGTTTTCCGAAGAGGGGCGAAACGCGCTCATTATTTCCGGAGAGGACAGCGGGGAGATTCTGAAAAGCCGGCTTAAAAAATCCGGTGCAGACCTTGACAAAGTATTCATTCTTGACCGGATAGGCTCAGAAGGAATGAGCATTTCAGAACGCTATGAAGAATTTGAAGCAACTTTTTTACAGTACAAGCCCGCTTTAACAGTACTGGATCCGTGGCATTGTTTTCTGGGGGCAAATGTGGATATTTCCAGAATTAATTCCCTGCGCCCCATCTTGCAAAAGTTGTCAAACCTGTGCAAAAAATGTGATTGTGCCATGATTTTAATTTCTCATGTCAACAAGCGGGAGCAAGGCGCAAACGCAAACAACGCCGCTATGGGTTCCGCAGATTTAATTAATGCCGCCCGCTCTGCCTTCCGTGTGATCTTTGACGAAACTGACGAGGATTGCAGGATCATGGTACACACTAAGTCTAACTATGCCTCTTACGGGCAATCAGTGAAGTATCGGATTGTCGACGGCGGAGTTGAATGGGCTGGATTCTCCGACATCACCCGTCAAACGCTTGAACTAGCCGCAAGGCGCAAATCCACCCCCGGAGAAATTATGCAAATAGCAGAAGGGAAAGACGTGGTAACCTGTGCATTAGTCGAAGCCCTAGAATCTTCTGCAAATCAGTTTGTACCTACCCGCTTTTCCTATGATGAATTTAAAAAGCTGCATGGAGATCTGATTTTCGGAGGTTTACAACCCAAACGGGCGCTTGACGGTGTGAAAGAAAGGCTTGCAGATGATGGCTTTTTTCTAAGAACAGGGATTCGAGTAAAGGACAAAGGCAAGCCAGTTAACGGCTTTCTTATTCAACAAATAAATACCGTCGAACCAGAGCAGGTAGATATTTCAGTGTAATGGTAGGTGGTTTTTGTATGGATATGTTTTTATCAACTTTATCTACTTTATATACCAAGTCACATAAAGTTGATGAAGTTGATGAAATTACGCCCCAGCAAACCAGGTACATAAATCATCAACCATGAAAGGAGGATACAGGAGCGTGAAAGATGTAATTTGCCCGATAGATGGCAGGCCATGCGAAATGGATTGCCCGGATCGATACCTGGAGCAGCCTGGTGGTGGTTGTGCTTTAACCACGGCCCAAGAACTGGGCGCAAAGATCATCGATTTTGGCGGCGGTGATATTGGAATGTTATTTGTCCCGAAACAGTGAAAGGAGAACGAACCATGAGTAAAGTATGCCCGATGCCATCAATGAAAGAATGTCTTTACAGTAGGTGCGGCTGGTGGAACGACGATCTAAACAAATGCAGTCTGGTATCTATCGCCGGTTCGCTGGATATTATTGTGACCACGTTAGATAACACTTCCCCGCCCGCCGCCTATTCGGAAGTGCCGGAATAAAAAGCAGTGAAATTATTTCACCGAAACTTGCTATCAGCGCCGAACAGAGCGCAGAGCGCCGAACTGTGATATTTTTTAGTAAAATCTGGAAAAGGAGGATCCCAATGAGAAAACCTATCAGCGAACAGATCAGAACGGTTAAAATTAAACCTCAGTATGAGCTAACCGGGAATCAGCTTATGGAATTGAAAAATAGTAGCAGCGATTTCTATCAAGTAATCTACAACGCTTTCAAGTTTGGATTTTTGCGGGGCCGGGAATCAGTAAAAACAAGGAGGCATAAACCATGCGCCAGATAAAAGAAAAAGCACCTGCAGCGCCCGCCAGCGTCACAAGTGCAAACCACAATAACCAAGTAAAGGATACTACAAAAAAGCTTATCCGTCAAGCGGAATGTGCAAGTGAGGTAAGCCAGACTTACCCCGCCAAAGCCACTTATCAGATTTCCGAATACCTAGAATACTGCGACTGTGTGGGAAAACAGCCAAATCAAAGATTAATTGAATTTATGGAATCAAATAATGAGCCGTATCAATATTCCGAAAAAGTGCGTAATGATTGGGAATTAATAGAAGAAATAACCGCACTTTCTCCATCGGATCGCGACGATATAATCGAACTCATTGAGTTTTTTGTATGGAAAAACCAACAAAAGAAATCTCACATAGCCTAGGCCGGGAGAAATCCCGGCTTTTTTTATACGGAAAAACGGCCCTCTATAGCAAGAGAGCCGCCCCATAGAAAGGAGGACAAGAAAACATTACAGAAACAATCCATCATAAGTATTATAACCGATCTCGCAGTAAAAATCAACATATAGTATAATTAAATTTTATATATTATACAAATAGTTGATTTTTGTGAGGATATCAGTTATAATTAAATTAATAAAGATGGCTGAAATTAGCCTGAAAAGTCCACTAGAAAGGGGGTAACGCTTATAATGAAAGCTGATATACGCCGACAACGACATGAAAAAGTAATCGCGGCCTTATTGGCAACCAGTACCCGAGAGGAAGCCGCTGAAAAGCTGGGTATCAATTCCCGGACGATCAGACGATACTTTGATGATCCTGAATTTTTGAAGCTGTATACAGAGGCTACAAAGGGCATTATCAGCAATTCCACACAGCAGATACAAAAGAGCCTTTCCCCCGCTATCACCACGCTAAAGGCGATTGTAGAGGACAAGGACGCCAATATCCACGCAAGAGTAAGCGCCGCCCGCTCCCTGTTGGAATATGGTATCAGGTTAACGGAGATCAACGATATTGGCAAACGGTTGGACGCTTTGGAAAAACTAATGGAGGAATCTAACTAATGAATACCAATATTACAGCCAGGTTAAACGCCCTGGAACAAAGGCTGAAAAATGATAACGAAGTATATTGGGTTGATCTGATCGACGGTTTTTTTTACATAGATGGGCGCAGCTATTCCCCGGATCAATTCGCCGAATGGTGTGATCTTCACGAACATAGCATTGTGATTTTGGACGATATTTGATAACACCAAATCGGCGTAAATTATAAAACAAAAGGAGATAAAAACCATGACAGGAACTTACAGTAATGAATTAAACACCATGCAAAACGCTTTAACAGCGTACACAAACGCCTTGCAAAGTTTTTTGGAAAACACGAAAGAAATTAGGGCGACTTTCAACGAGATAGCGCAAAACGAGGCTTTAAAAGATCAGCGGGCCACATTAAATTCCATGAAAAGCGACAGTGTTTCCCGGATTTCTGCCGCCGCCGAAAAGTTGAAAGAGCGGATAACCACAAACTGGACACCAAAAGAACAGCTTTATAACCGAGAGGTGATCGCCATGCTGCAAGATGGGCTTATCCCCTATTCCGCCTCCGATATTGAAAGTATGGCAGAAACCCGCTTTAAAGATAACCCCACTATGCTCCAGGTACTGCGCGGATATGTGGACAAACACAATCTTTTATCTCAGCTGAAAAATAATTCAGTTTTATTGTATTCTTCCAAGGCTAAGAAACTGGCAGCAGCGGACGCGCTGAGCGAAGAGCTAATTGGAATCATTGGAAGCGCTAAAGAGGATATCGGACATCTAACAGCTGTACAGTATGCAGCAGAGCATTTTGAAGATTCGTTCAAAGCAAAGCTCGATGTAATCGGGCAGCTTTAAAATAAACGCCCCTGCTTAGTGCGGGGGCCATCTCTTTATATGGGGCGTGATGGGTAAATGACTAATGAGGAATTAGCTGTACAGGCCCAGGCGGGAGACAAGGGCGCAATCTTACAGCTGTGGAACCAAACAAGGGGAATTATTTTTATGATTCTAGCCCGGTACTATAACCGGAATCCTGAACGGTTTACCCGGTGCGGCGTAACAATGGACGATTTAGAGCAGGAGGGCTTCTTTGCCGTCCTGGAGGCCGTGGAAGCCTTTAATCCCGCTAAGGGGTGGAAATTTACTACCTGGCTCAACTACCCGCTCCAGAACCATGTAAACGCCGTTCTAGGCACTAGGAACGGACAGGCAAAGCATATCCCCTTGAATGAGTGTTCCAGCCTCGACGAGCCGATCAGCCAGGAAAGCGACGATATGACCCTAGGGGACAGTGTGGAAGATCAAACAGCCCTAGACGCTTTCCAAGACGCAGAGAACAGGGCATACAACAGCCAACTTCATGATACCTTGGAGGTGTGCTTGTCGTTCCTTGAAAAGCCAATGGAGCGGGCTGTCCGGGGCCAATACTATGAGAATAAATCTTTGAAAGAAGTCGGCCGGGAACTGGGCGTAAGCTATCAATATGCTAGGGACTTGAAGAACAAAGGACTGAGAAAGCTCAGAGACGGGAAAGCAAGGCGGCTGCTTATGGAATACGCTGACGAGATTATCAGCGGCGGGGCTTGCCGTGGCACCGGCTTCCAGTCGTGGAGCAGTTACGGAAGCGTGGAGGAAACCACTATAGAATATCTGGAAAGACTAGGCGTATATACCGCTTAATAAAAGCCCTCCCCGTGATTCCAGACAGGGAGGGCAACACTTATTTTTTTACAGGTTCAGTTTTTATAATAACGTTCTGATCTTTCTCCAGCTTGTCCATTTTCTTCATCATCTCGACCAGTTGACAATAAATTCTTTCCTGGTTTATAATAACACTGTTCAAATTTTCATTGATACATTCCATTAGCATTAGTTTTCTTTCTTTGCTTTTCATTTTGCTATTCTCCTTCAATACTCTACCTTTCACAATCGGAATAGGTAGTGAAATAGTATTTCAGGGAAAATGTGTTGTGAACCTCCGCAACCATGTTGCGGAGGATTCTATTGCAGGATCCTCCGTTTTTGTTTTCATATTCTTCCCATATCGCGGGGTGGAGCAGCTGGTAGCTCGTTGGGCTCATAACCCAAAGGCCGTAGGTTCAAATCCTACCCCCGCAACCACTCGGCCCGCATAGCTGCTTGCTTTGCGGGTTTCCTTATTTTATTTGCGTCCTACAATTCTCCGTGAATCCTCCTCCTTTCATAATTTATGCATTTTGCAAGCCGTGTTGGATGATAATTCATTCTGACACGGCTTGCTTTTTTATTCCCAGCCGTCATTTTCAAGAATTTGACCGCTATTCTGACCGCTATTGTCAAGATTCACTCATATTCTGTCTCCTCCTTACTATGCCGAATATTCCTTACCCGGCGCTGCGATTGAAGCGAGCCATAGCACTTTTCTTTGTGTCATCCAACGAATGGCCGTACATATTTTCCGTAGTCGTCTTTTGAGCATGTCCCAAAATTTCTGCCAAAGTAGGAATATCAAAAGCCAACTCAAAAGCCCGCGTGGCGAAAGTATGCCGGAGCGTGTGAAACTTTCTATAATCCACACCGGCTCTCTGGAGTACGTCACGATACAGCTTGTTATAGGCCCTGGGCTCGTAGGGATTTCCTTTCTGATTTACAAACACAAATCCGTCCGGCCGGTAAAAACCCATCTTTTTCTGATAAGTCTCTATCCGATTAAAGCCTAATACCGCCTGATCGTTCGTATACACCACTCGTTTTCCGCTTTCTGTTTTGGGAGGGCCAAGATATAGAGCAGTGGCCCCCTCCTCTTTACCTCCAACCATAAAGATTCTTTGATACTCGCTTCTATTCTCCGCCCATTTTTTCGACAATCTCTCTAAGATACGCCGAATCTTAAAATATTCCTTTCCCGGGCCAAAATCAAGCCAGCTAAGACCGCACAGCTCCCCGATGCGTAAGCCTGTATACAGGTCAATCAGTACCATAAGCGCATTTTTGTCTTCATGGTACAAGGCAGCCTGTTCGATACAGGTTTGATGGGATTTGCTGTACACTTGAATTTGAGGTAGAGAGACTTTAGGTGTTTTCAGGCCCTCTATGGGATTGCGATCCAGCCACTGAAGACGGTTTACAGCATGGGCCAAGGCTTCCGACATCATATTGCGCATATTGCGCAGCGTCTTTGGCGCAAGGCCGCCCGGCTTCTTGTCCAGCCTTCCGGAAAGCTCCTTTTCACGGAAAAAATCAATAAAATCTTCCAGGCACAACTTTTTAAGAGGGATGCTGCCAAGATTAGAATGATAGATGTGCTTTTCAATATATATCTCATAATTCGTATGCGTCGCCGGCCTCACAAGAATATATTTCTCATGCCAGAAATGCATATATGTGTAAAAAGGCATCATACTGCCGTCCACGTAAGAGCCGCGATAAATTTTGCCTAACGCGACATTGAGCTTCCCCTGACATTCTTCTTCCGTTTGGCCGTAACAGCTTTTGCGCTCTCCCTCAAAATAATACTGCCCTTCCCAGCGCCCGTCAGCGCGCAATCGGACGTGGCCGGTGCCGTTTCTGGATCTTTTGGCTTTGTTAGCTGAAGGCTTTGCTTTTGTTTTTGTCGTTTTCATTTCTTCAACAAACCTTTCATTATCTTGTTTATTGAAGCAATGCGGAATATCTATTAAGCAGGTATTTAGTTTTCAAGGTGCAAATTTCCTATCTGCTTAATAGAATAACCCCAAATTTGAATTTGTCAAATTTCGTTTTGCTTCACTTTCGGTAAAAACAATGGGTATAATACCACTCCAAAAACAGCGGACGCGGAACAAGAATCTTTGAAATTCCAGTCTTCATATACGGGAAGCCTAGCTGGCGTGCCAGTTTTCGGGTGGTTGACTCACAAAAATTAAAAAAGCCGATCAGATCCTCCAGCTGCAAATTATAAGGCATTGAGTTTATTTTTAGGGGCCATATCAGAGTCTGATCCAATCATTTCTTTTATTTCATCTACTGTATGCTCCATGATCAACAAACTCCTTTTTTCACTTTTACATAAGCGGATTTTTTCGGTCCCATCCGCGAAGGGATACATCACGCCGGCTGATCTCCGCTTACTTAGTGCAATAGCTGCACTAAGTAAAACCGCATCGCATCGGTTATGTAAAGCCGATACGGCCGCAAAAAAAGCGGCGCCGTCAAGCACAATACGGCAAGTCTCATAATCTCGGATCATCGCAGCCGTTGTTGGGCAATCAACGGATTATCGCTTTTAACGCGCCGCTCCCCGGATTGTTGCGCGATATATTACCATAATGCTAATGTCAAGGTACGGAGTTTTATATAGCACCTAATGTATTTACATTAGATGTTAATCAAACCAGCTTTTTGACGGCACAATAATAAGGACGGTACTGCCTTTTTTGTATATGTTATGCCGCAGTGACACCAAACCTTTTAGAAAGGCAATTTCGATTTCCTATCTCAAATCTTCATTGATATGTTTCCCTTTATCAAACTCTTCTTCTGAATAACTTGGTTCAATAGATGCCCTTCGTATGTATCCCTTTATAGAAATCCAGTAAATCAAGATCAGCGCCAGGCTTTTCATTGAGCATATTCAGAATGATATCAGCAGGTGGAACTATATTCTTCTTTTTTTCATTGTGTCTACTCATGGTGAATCAACCTCTTTTTTAAAAACATTATGGCATTGTGCTTATGTTTTTCAGTCATACGAGTGCTGATTCCAAGTTCATCTGCAATTTGATTCAATGGGATTTTAAGTATGACATTTTGTAAAAGAATAGTCCTCTGGGTTTCTGTCAGTTCGTTCAAGGCTTCTGACAGTTTTGTGTTAAATACTGGAATTTTTACACCCTTAACTTCTATATAGTCGCATAGCAATCGCTCTATCCCTGGGTCAATAGACCATAAGCTATCTGTACATTCTTCCAGCTCTATAAATACGATGCCTCGTGATTGGGGCTTTGAACTATTACGGTAAAATTTCCTTTTAGTATTAATAATCACTCTTCTTTGATACCTGTCTATGTACCGAATTAAGTCGTCGGTGATATCATCAATGGCAAAATACTTTTTACTCATTTATTTCTCACCTTTGTCCTTTCCTAAGAACAACGAGTGTAAAATCTAATAGAAATTTAACTTATCGGCTATCGGCGTTTTTAAGAACTCACGTTCAAAAAGAATTTCATCGCTTTGTTTTTGTCCCCTCATATAAGTAACAAGTCAAAAAATTTTTAAAAGCCGAACCTGTTCACAAAAAATTCACAAAAAAATTACAAAAAAGGAGATAGAGCCCAAAGTATGGGCACTATCTCCTTCTAAATTACAGAAAGAGCTATATAATTTATCCCATACTTTCCCACCTCAGATTTCGATTTAAAGTAATAGATTTCATGCTTTCCATCTGAATCACCCTCTTTTCTTTTACTCACCTTTATTATACATTTTCTAATATCTCAATATAAGTATTCTTCTCGTCTTATACCACAATAAATAGAATACCTGTTGACAAACATAACCATATATTGTATATATAATGTATATCTAGGTCTGAGGTAACTGCTTAGTATGAGCTTTGGTATGAGTAATTAGGTTAGAATTTCTTTTCATAAGGAATTCCAGCTTTAAAAAATTAAAATATAAAAGTTAAAAATCCAACGGACATAAAAAGCCGCGTCAGCTCCTAAGGGAGTGACACGGCTTTTTTGTTTTCTATAGATATCCTAAATCACGAAAGGACTGATGTAAACAGTGGCAACAACCCCACTCCTGATTCGAGTATCATTCAAAAGCGATAAGGAAAAGATCGGCCTTACCAACTATTCCGACCTGGTGATATTCGATAAGAACCATTCCATCATCGCCATCCGGCTGGGCGGTTATCCGGAAACAGTACAGGCCATGAGCGACGCCATTCTCGGCGGCTGTGAGCTGGAACTTACCGGATCAAGGGAAACCATCAGCGTCAACTCCAAAGGTAGGCGCAGCTTCGACCGTAAAATTACACACGACGGCGTATATGCGGAGGCGATGCATTGCCTGCGGGACGATTCCCTGCAATCCCTGAGCGTTGGAAACGGCGATGAAAATGAAAAGAGCGAAAAAGAAACCGTAAAACTGAAACGCAGCCTGTATTTTTTCTGCCGGAACGACGACGAGCTCTTTGCCGAACTTGACCGGAAGCTGGCGGTCCCGCTGATCCCGGAATTCAAGGACTACTTTATTTCAGAACTCAAAAACCGGGGGCTGCTGTCCCCGCTTCGGGTCTGCTGCGTCGGACGGAAATTCGAGGGCTGGCGCATGAACGTGTCCAGCGAGGAGGATGAAATTGCCGCCGTATTGGAGGACGGGCTGAAAAGCGGAAGGATTGCCATTCCGGGAGCCGATCCCGATACGGAGGACGTCTTTTCGGATATCCGTTCCTTCACGCAGTACCTGAAGCAATTCAGCGGCAAAATCGCCTACCGGATCAAGAAATGCTTCCCGCCGGTGTATCACCCCGGGGAACAGCCTGTTTCGGATAAGCTGCGTGAAGTCAATCAGTACGTTGCGAATCACACCGGCTATTCGCTGTTCGATGCCCAGCTTGGTGCCGCGGAGGCGCTGCGCCAGCAGCTGGAACGAAGCAAACTGGTTCTCCTTGTGGCGGAATGCGGTACTGGAAAAACCAAGATCGGCAGCGCGGCTCTGTATGCGTACCAGCACAGCAGCCCGAAGCGCCGGACAAACCGAAAAGCGTTTAACGTAGTGATCTGCCCTTCCCATATCGCGGGAAAATGGGTACGGGAGCTGCATGAAACGATCCCTGGCTGCTTTGCACAGCACGTTCAAAGCATGTCCGACGTTGACCGCCTGTATGAAGTATACCGGCGGGAAAACAAAACGGTGTACTGTATCCTCTCCAAAGAAACCGCCCGCAACGGATATATGCTAAAGCCCGCCGTCAGCTGGAACCGGCTGAAAAAAGGCTTTACCTGCCCGGTGTGCGGCGGCGTTCAGGAGATGAGCATTTTCGATGGATCTTTTTCCTACCAGGTAAATGCCGACGCAGTCTTTTTCCGGAACGAGAACAGTAAAAACCACAAATGCCAGTTTTGCGGCGAACCGCTGTGGGAGATGCTCAATCCGAACGATCTCGCTCCAGAACGGAACGAATGGGTGCGGATCGGCGGGTATGGCTATGTCCACCGCCGTTTTCCCAACCAGGCGCTGGTGTCGTGCAAAAGCAAGGAGCATACCGCCAAAATTGAAGAGGTGTTAAACAACCCCCAGGGCGTATTCCCCGCCCGCGGCGCGTATGACCGCTATCCTTTATCTTCTTACATCAAAAAAAGGATACGGCGGATCGACGCGCTGATCGTAGACGAACTCCACCAGTATTCCGGGGAAAGCGCACAGGGGCAGTCCATGGCGGAGCTTGCCGGGATTGCCGGTAAGGTTATCGGCATGACGGCCACACTGGTAAATGGTTATGCCAAGGGCATTTTCTACCTGTTGTTCCGGCTAAAATCCCATCTCATGCTGCTGGATGGCCAGGAATACCGGAACTCCCGCAGTTTCTGCGAACAGTACGGCGTCATGGAAAACGTATACGAGGTGGATGTGGCGGAGTACAACGCCGCCTCCAAGGCCTCCAAACACAAAGTTCGGGAAAGATGCCTGCCCGGTATCTCCCCCCTCGTGTATTCCCGGTTCCTGATGGAAAACGCCGTGTTTTTATCCCTGGCGGATATGGGAAAGGAACTGCCGGATTATGAAGAAATCCCCTTGCCGGTCCAGATGCCGGACCAGGTGCGGGAGGAATATGAACGGCTGGAAAAGGAATTCAAGCGCATCATCCGGGAGTTTCCGCAAATTGGAAACCGTATCATGTCGGCTTATCTGAACCTGCTGTCCGCCTACCCGGATCAGCCGTATGGCCATGAGCCGGTGTATAACCCACTGGTAAAAGATAAGAAGGACGCCCTCATTATTCCCCAGGATACCGGCTCCCCGGACAAAACACAGCCGAAGGACGACGATGTTTTGGAACTGGTGGATCGGAAAATCGCTTCCGGCAAACGGGTCATCATTTACACCGCCTGGACGCGGCTCGATACCCAAAGCAAGCTCCATAAGCTGCTGACGGAAAGAGGAATCCGCACGGCTGTTCTGGATCAGAAGGTTCCAACGACAAAACGGGAAGCATGGGTAGACAAGCGTATTCAGGAAGATACCAAGGTGCTGATCGTCAATCCAATGTTAGTGGAAACGGGCTTGGATTTGAATGCGTTTACCACGCTTATTTTCTATAACGTCGCCTACAACCTGTATATTTTCCGGCAGGCATCACGGCGCAGCTGGCGGATCAACCAGACGGCGCCGAAGGTAGAAGTATATATGTTCTATTACCAGGACACCATGCAGCAGCGCGCTCTGCGGCTGATGGCGTCGAAACTCAGCGCCGCAACGGTGATCGAAGGCAACGTTTCAGAAGAGGGCCTCGCCGCCATGTCGTCCTGCGAGGATATGACCACGCAGCTTGCAAGGGAACTGGTTTCGGGCCTGAAAGAAAATGTCGGTGAACTGGCGGAATCCTTCCGAAAAATGGCAATCCACGGAAACCGGCAGGAGAAAGCGGGGCAGCCACAAAAGGCGGCTCCCAAACCTTCAGCGCCGCCGGCGGAAAAACCGGAGGGAAAACCAAACCCGGCGCTGCTTACCTTTATCAAACAATTTCAAACATCAGAAAGAAAACCCATCGGAAAATCCGACGATACAGGCCAACTCAGCATTTTTGACCTGCTGGCATCGTAATCCGGGGGCTTTTTCTTTTGGAAGGAGAAATTTTCCATGCAAAACCCATTTCAAGCACAGGCCATGATCCATTCTCTGAACAGCAAACGGGACGTGCTGATTCTCTCTTTTGAGGATATCAACCATTGCCGGGCGGTGTTCGGCAATAAGCTGTGTACTGCCGTCTACAACCCTTATGCGGGACTGTTTTATGTGGATGACGTGTATGGCGTGATAGAAGAATGGGACAGTGAAAACTAAAAGCAGGAGGATGAAAAAACATGAAGCTGAAAGAACTCAATACCCCGTTTGAAAAGAAACGGATACTGGCCTACGGGCGTGACGGAAATACAGCCGTCCGCCGATATATCGAGGTCCAGCGAATCACCGGAAACCTGTATAAAAGCCGGACGGAAATTGTAGGCTGGGGCTATGAACAGTGCCGACTGTACCTCTTCTTTCCCGGTTGTCCTGCCGGACTTGATCTCGGGCATCTCTCCTTTTTCGGGGAAAGAACCGTGGAAGACATGGAGCAGGACTATACCGCAAACGGGCTGGATTCTCCGGAGCATTTCATCGAAACAACGGACCGGCAGGCGGCGGACGGCGGCTTTATCGGCAATACGCTGATCGAGTTTGTAAAAGGTTGGTCGCCTGAAAAAGCGGAGGAATACGCCGCGATCCGCCAATCCCGTCTGGATGAGTTGGAGAACAGGCGCGCAGGAAGCTGCAAAACGGCTGGAAGAACGAAAAAAGCAGGAGGAACGGGCAAAACAGGAAAAAGAAGCAAGAAAAGCCTCTCTGCTTGGCTGGGGAGATTCCCTGCCGGAGCTTCAGCTGAACCGGGCGCTTGCCGTGCTGTCAAAGCAATACCGCTATGACGGTACTGTGAAAACAAGGCGCCAGCATGTAATCGACTGTGTGGGCGAAGGATATCGGCCTGAATACTGGGAGAGCCGGAAGGAATACCGGCTTGTCCGCCATGAAGGCAGCGCCCTTATATCTTACCTCATCACAAAAACTGAATATGCGTTCGCGCTCTATTTATGTAACGAAAGGATCGGTCAAAATGCTTGAATCCAAACGCTTTGCTTCTACTGAAGATTGGTTGGAATACCGGGTAGAACGTGTGCATTATCAAGAAAAAATCGAGCTGCTGGAATTGCAGTTAAAAAAAGAGCAGGAAGAATCTAACCGCCTCATGCGGTGGCTTAACATTTCAACAAGGCTGTGGCAGGCCGGTGTTGTCTTTCTGTTCCTGCTTTTTCTCTGTTTATATGAGTGAAAGCTGTAGGGTGGCAGCCGCTAAGCCTTATCGAAAAACAAAGCAGCAAGCAGGAGGTCAATTTATTATGATTAAAAAACAACCCGGCGAAATTTTTGAGTATGAAAATTTCCGGTACAGCATTGGTGATTGGATGCGGTGCAGCGAGGAGTCGGACTATGCCGGTCTGTCCGGTATTATTTTGGAAATCCGGGATGGAGAGGACCGGGAAACCGATAACCCGACACCGGATATCTATTGCCGTCTTCAAATTCCCCAAGATACCAGGATTATTCAAAAGCTGGAAGAAAAATTTTCAAAGCTGTACGGAAAGTCAGTTAAAATCACAGATATCCCGTTAGAACGGATTATTCTATCTCCCTATGAACTAGGCAGTATTATTGGGGTACCTAACTGCTATACTCCGGAAACAAATACCCCTTATCCACTGTGCATTGGGAACGGCAGCGCCATGTGTGAAAGATGCTCCCTTTATGCCTGTCTGGATTACAACAAATATAAGTAGGAGGAACCTCATGAAGTTTACAGTAAACCGGCTGCTGATGTATCAGGCAGTCAAAACCGTTTTAAAAGTTGTTCGACCGCGCCGGGAAATCCCGGAAATCGGCGGACTGCTTGTGGAGGCGGATGGTAGCAAGGGTATTCTCACTATAACCGGGACGGATGTCCGCACCCATATCCAGCGTCGGCTTCGGCTGGAGCACATCGAGGAAAGCGGCAGTATAATTTTGCCGCCAATTCTTGCGGAGATGCTCTATCTGCTGGCAGATGAATTTGTGGAGCTTGAATCTGAAAGGAATCTGGTGACGCTGCGTTCAGGCGCATGCCAGTATACCATTTCCGGCTTAGCGGCAAAAAGCTTTCCAAAACTGCAAATTCCTTTCCCGGAGGATACCATTCAGGTCAAGGGGATTAATTCCCTGATCCGGCGTACTGTGTTTGCGGCGAACGGCGACAACATCGATTACAACAGGGCGGGTTTTTCTTACGTCAAAATCAGTTTTCGCGGCGGCATGGCCACAGCGGAAGCGACAGATGGAAGCCGCATGGCCGTTACAGCGTCCCCTCATTGTGCCGACGGCGATCTGGACATGATCCTGCATGAGAAGGCACTGACGGTACTGGACAGCATTGTAAAACCAGATGAAGAACTGTATGTGGGGATTGTCGGGCAAGTCGCGTTTTTCATGAAGGAGGACCTGTTTTTTTCCACCATGCTGTTTACCGGAAATTATCTGGAAGCCAGCAAGCTGCTGAGCAATTTTCACGGGAGCTATCAGGCGACCATAGACGCAAAACAGCTGTATGAGCTGGTATGCGGCCTTTCCGCCATTTTTGATACCAGGGATGATAAATGCATTAATCTGCGGATAGAACCGGACGGAGTCTGTGCCCAGGTTACTACCGGCAGATGCTCATCGGCTGCCCAAGTAAAAGCGGCAGGCACAGTACCAACGCCGGCAGATGGCTTTCATTACCGGCCCAAGCTGCTGACCGACTGCCTGCGCCGACTGGCCGGTCCGGTCCAAATGGAGATTGACCAGCAGGGATTTGCCGTTATGAACGCAAATGGGAGCCGGTATTTTATCTCGCCCAGAGGGCCGGCGCGGATTTACCAGGAAGAAAAGCCGGAAAAGAAACCCAAAGGAGCATCCAAAAAAGCCAAAACAAAAACCACCGCTGCAAAAGCGGCGTAAGGAGGACATCAAATGGTATTAAATCTTGGAACTTTGACAGCAACGCATGGTATATCAGAAAAGATGAAGGACGATATGGAATTCCGGCAGTTTGTCCTGGATTCTGTCTCCCGATATTGCAAGGGCGATTGGGGCGAGCTCTCCAATGCGGACAAACAGGCTAACGTTGCGGCAATAGCAAATGGATATGAAATCCTTGGAGCATATGCCAGCAAGGAGCTTCGCGCAAAAATCTGGATTATTACAGAAGCGGACAGAAGCTATACGACCATCTTGTTCCCATCTGAGTATTAAAACCAAACCATATTCAAGGAGTGAAATTATGCTGAACCAAAAAATGAACGCCGTAATCAGTGAAGTCTGCGAGGGGCTTGCCGAACGTAATGAATTGGTACATACCATCGCCCTAGCTTTGCTGACAGGGAAAAACCTGTTTGTCCTTGGAAAACCGGGACAGGCAAAATCCCAGGCTATCGACCTGTTCCGAGCCCATATCAGCGGCGCAAAACAATTCGATATCCTCATGAGCAAGGGGATCGACCAGGAACAGCTCTTCGGACGATTGGACCTTGCCAGCATTGTCCCGGGCCATGTGTCCCATTCTGTTCTGGAAAAGGACGAAGGATATCAGAAAATGATTCGATACATGGAACGGCTGCTGGGAGACGCCGCAAGGGATACCGAAAGCGGAAAATTCCAGGCGGCCAGCGAGCTGCAAAAGAAAATGGAGGACTACCGAAAATGCCTTGCCGAGATACACAGCGGCGTACCGGAGATGCTGACGGCAAATAAGATACCGGAAAGCCATATCTGCTTTTTGGATGAAATCTTCAAAGCGAACGACGGATTGCTCAACAGCCTGCTGAAAGCCCTGAACGAGCATGTCTACACCAACGAGGGTGTTTCGGTTAAAATTCCTGTTATCAGCTTTTTCTCCGCCTCCAATGAGATTCCAAACTTCAATAATCCGGAGGAAAAATCGCTGCGGGCACTGTATGATCGCTTCGACTTCAAGGTTTGCACCAAGTATGTCGAAGACAAGGCAAACCGTATGAGGGTCCTGCACCAAAAACAGCAGAATATGCTGCCGCCTGCGCAGGCCGTTATTTCTCTGGAAGAGCTGTATGCCATGCAGGCGGAGATCCGGCTGGTGAAAGTACCGGACGGTATCAACGAACTGGCGGACAACATCCTGTGCGAACTGCGCCGGAAGGATATCCCGGTAAGTGACCGTACCTACTTCAACTATTCGGCGGTCGTGCAGGCCGAAGCCTGGCTTTGCGGAAGAGATACCGTAATCCCTGCGGATATGGCGGCGCTGGTCAACTACCTGTGGGACAAACCGGAACAGTCGGAAATCATCCGCGAAACGATCCGGCGGTTGACAGAAAACCCTCTCGGGGATCAGATCGACGCCATTTTAGCCGAAGCATATCAGGTACAGCAGGCTTTTGAAAATGCAGCGGATAAAAACCATGCTCTGCTCGCTCTCCGCAGCCAACTGCTGCCTCTGTACGAACAAAGCGTTTCGCTGAAAGACGGACTGGCGGAAAACGACGCGGCTACCGCTTCCGTGGATGGGCTGATTTCCACGCTGGAAACCATCAGTAAGGACGCTCATGCGAAAACTGCTTTTACCTATGTTCCGCTGGAGGAACTGAAGGTCTACAAACAGATGAGTGCCTAAGTGCTTCGGGAAGGAGACATATCAATGTCAATGGAATATATCGATTCATCCTACTGTCCGTTTTGTGAATGGTACAACGCGTTGAAAAGCAGAGATAAGTACTATGAAGACGGTCGGGACGGCAGAAGCTGCGTAACGGAATTCAAATACGGTGCGGCCTTGGTACACGAAACATACTACGATGGCATGTTTTCTGGCTGCACGACTTATGATCCACAACCCCTCAGCTATTGCCCAACCTGTGGGAAAAAGTTGAACAAATGAGTTTTGAAAATGCAAAATAAAAAGGAAAGAGGTTAATAACAATGTTGAACAGAATTACCATCACTGGAAGGCTGACACATGATCCGGAGCTGCGGACTACCCAAAGCAATATATCCGTCACCAGCTTTTCCATCGCCTGCCAGAGGAATTTCAAAAATGGAAATGGAGAACGGGAAACTGATTTTTTTGATGTAACAGCCTGGCGCTCTACTGCGGAATTTATCACGCGGTATTTTTCCAAAGGCTCCCTGATTACCGTTGACGGCCGGCTGGAAAGCCGCAAATATACCGACAAAGACGGTAACAACCGTGTGGCAATCGAGATCAAAGCCGACAACGTGTATTTCGGGGAGAGCAAGGAGAACAAGGAGACTAGCCAGACTTCCGCCTCACCAGTTAGTAACAGTGAGGATTTCGTTCCCGATTTTTCTACCGCGGAGGTCACAGGAGACGATGATCTCCCTTTTGACGAGTTTCCTCCGTTTCCCGGATAACTCGAGGCGGAACGGTATGCGGGCATCCCGCCCGCATACTATCCCGTCGTTTTGTGTACGACCAAGCCATATAACTGAAGGAGGGAATATCCTTTATGAGAGATCGATACCAAAAGGAACAAGATCTGCCGCTGGCGGAAAGATGGCTGGAAAACTACCTTTTAACACGGAAACAAGCGGATTCCCGCCAACTGCTGCATACCACACGGCTGACGGATCTGATCTACCAAGGCTTTGCTGCGCAACAGCCAATTAACCGCTTTTCCTCGGATAGAAATACACCGGATATGGAAAGCTTGGCAAAAGACCTGTTTGCCGCGCTCTATTCGCCAATCCTCCGTCGTAAGGATGAAGACTCTGTGAAACTGAAGGAGCGCATGTTAAGCAAGCCGCTGTTTGAAAAAATTGTCGGAAGCGACTATTTTAACGAACTAAAAGGTTTATGCGAAGATAAGGAATTGCCGTCTTATGATGCGGTTTCTGCTTTTTGCAATGTCCTGGTTCGTGACTTTCCTGCAATAGACACTCCGGAGCTGCGTTATCTGGATGTGATTGAACAGCTGACGATGCAGGCGAAAAAAGCTATACAAGCAATCTATGACAGTCGGAACAGTCAAAAGCCGGTGTCCGCGAAAAAGCTGCTGTTCCTGTATAACCGGATAAACCGTAAGCTGTCACAGATCGAATGCCTTACGGCGAAAATTCAAAAAGCTGCCGTCCGGTGGGCTGAAGCATTGGAGCCGGTTATTGATACCGCTTTGCGTGCTGCTCTTCATGAAGCTTTTAAGACGCATACCATTATGGAAGCGTGGGGCAGCAGCAACGAAGAAATGCGGAATATACCGATGAATCAGACGCTGCTCAACTATGTGAAAAACAGCAAGCAGCTTCAGGAGATCGCCCGTCTGCTCGGCAGATATCGGGAATTGATCGCGGACAAGCGGAAAAACAGCTATTCTTACGGCCGGGGCGAAAAATATGACCTGACCACCGGAAACGATATCACAAACTGCTTGTCATCCGAGCTGGCCCTTTTGGGGATGGCGGAAACCGAGATTCTATTTATGCGGAGATATGAACAGAAGCGGCTGATGCAGTACCGTAAACGTACAGCCGTCGTCAAGGGCCGGGGCGATATGATCGTCCTGATCGACGAAAGCGGCAGCACCCGCAGTGTAGCAGGCTGGGCTAAGGCGCTGGCTTTAGCTCTTCTGGACGTCGCATCAAGAGATGGGCGGAAATTTGCCATGGTGCATTTCGCGTCGGCAGACCGGATCAGAACCGACCTATTTGAGCCTGGGCATTACACGCCGGAGGACGTGATGAAAGCGGCGGAGCAGTTTTTTGGAGGCGGGACAAATTTTGAAGCCCCGCTGAAGGAAGCGCTTCGATTGATGGAAAACGGTTATGAAAACGCCGATATTACCATCATCACCGATGGAGAGTGTTCTCTGTCTGAAATATTCACGGAGGAGTTTCACAAAAAAACAGCCGCTTGTAAAGCGACTGTGACCGGAATCCTGCTGGATAAGGGCGGAACCTGCGGCAAATCGCTGGAACCATTCTGCGATAAGATTTATCATTCCAGCGATCTTACGGAGGATGAAATTGCACTCGATATTCTAAATAGTAAAGTATCCTAAAAGCTACTAAAGCCGCCGTTCCTAATGCAACAGAGACGGCGGCTTTTATTTATCACGGCATAATCTATTGATATTTGAAATGGTTAATCTTAAATCATCATCATTTAACTGTCTTAGCCCATTAATAGCTGTTTGCAATAATGCAGGATTATCTAATGATTCATCAAAAAATTGTGCAGGAGTTATACCAAAGTACTCACAAATCTGAAGAAATTCCAACATGGGCGGCAAGGCAATACCAGACGAAATATTATACATATAACTTCGGCTATGTCCAAGATCATAACTCATTTGATACTCAGACACTCCCTTTTGAAGTCTTAATTGGGTAATTCGATTGCGTATGAAATCCGCATCCAAATATCTCACCACCTATCTCTTCTATTTTACGGATAGAAATAGGCGGAATATACCAAATATATGTGTTATATAAATCTATTTAATATATTATTTTTGGAACATTTGTATTATTTGATTTAAACATAAGGCGGCCATTTTTACTGATCAAAAATGGCCGCCTTATTATTCTAGTTTTTTAAATTATCATCAGGAATATGTTTCTTCTGCCAATAGGGACTCAGCATTAGCCCTGTAGTAGAATTTCCTGTGTCACTCATATCTACCAAATAATCTGTTGAGACATGAAACACAACCGCCATTTTTCTTAACACTCTTAACGATGGCTCTGTTTTCCCGGTTTCATAATATGTATATGTAGACCGTTCAACCCCTAAAAGTTCACTCATTTTCTTTTGTGTATATCCATATTTTTCTCTTAATTGTCTTATTTTAAACCGAAAGGTTAAAGGCTCGTCTTCTAATCGCATAATCTATCCTCCTATGTTATTCTGAAGGTTTATCAGGAGCTAATAGGTCATATATTTCCCAGATTTTTTTTGCTTTATCGGGTGCCTTGGCAACTCCTATTCCTTCTTCATAAAAATATGCTAATTGCCGTAAGGCCGGTCTTCCTCCTCGTGTCCCAGCTTTTCTTATCCAATAAAAAGCCTTAACATCATCTTTTTCTACCAGCTTTCCTTCAAAAAACAATCCACTCATAATAATCTGGGCCTTTGGATTTCCATTTTGAGCTGCCATATGAATATAATGTATACCTTTACTAATATCTTGAGAAATCTCAGTTCCAACAAACAGCAACTGGCCATACAAGAGCATACAATCGTCATTCAATGCTTTTATACCTTTTTGAAGATAATAAGCACAGCAATTCATGTCGCGTTTAATCTTCATGCTTTTAAATTCTCCCAGACGATATGCCTCTGCTAACAAATAACATGCAAAACCATAGTTGTGATCGGCAGCCAAACAGAGCAAATTCCATCCTTTCTCTATATTAATTTCGCACCCTATTCCATGTAAATTTTCTAGTGCAACAGCATAATAGCATCCTCCATAATTATGCTTTATCCCCTCTGATAGCCAATAATGAGCCTTGTCATATTTTCCATCCATAAGAAAACGTCTTCCTAGACTCTCCATGGCTTCTGTGCAGCCATTATGAGCTGCCCGAGTTGTCCAATATAAACCCTTACTCTCATTTTTTTAACACCGAATCCTATGAAATAATACAGTCCCAAGTCCATCTGAGCATATGAATTACCTAATAACGCAGCCTTTTTAACATATTCAACTGCTTTAAATTTATCTCGGCACTCGGCATACCCAAAGAGATGATATTGTCCTAAGCTCCGAAGTGCCGAAGGGCACCCCTTTTCTGCGGAATATTGATAACATAAAAATGACGCCTGAAAAAACATATCAGCCCTTTCTGGGATTAGTTGTGCGGCAATTTGTAATGATTTCCCTATTTCCCATAACTCCCGTTCATTAACATCTTTAAAAGAACACACAAATTTTTTAATATTTTCTACATCCTTCGGTTCAAGCTCATTTGACCCTTCTTTTAGATAGTCAATACAATCCTTTTTTAATTCTTCATAATCCACAACATTCACCTTTTTGTATCAAATATCTAAATAGCAACCTGTTGCTCTTAAAATAATTTTCTTACACTTATTTTTGCCAAACCCGTCATAAAGAACTTCTCTGTCGAGAGTATCGTTCCTTTTAATTACCTCGAATGCTTCTGGCGCTATTTGTATTAGCCCTAAATCACTTATAGTCGAAATATTTATCTTACGATCATCCTCACTTATACCTGCCACAACTGACAAAAGCCTATAGTCAGGCAAACCTTCATCAATAATGGTAACTGTATCTCCCACTCTTAAATTCATCTTATCTCTTAATATTTTAGGCAATACAAAACGGCCTCTTCCGTCAAAAAAGCGCAAACTAACATTTACCATCAAAGTTGCCTTCATATTACTCTGCTCTCCTACACAAAATATATTGGAACAATTCAATTATATACAACATAAATTTTTGGCACAAGACCATTCTTGAAAAAATTATAAAATTTTTTCTAATTTTTGAAGTTTTATTTTTCTTTTTACTAATATATTTCCATTTTCAGAGAGTTTTCACGACTAAATGATACCATTATATAAAATAGAGACAATTGGGGAGAATTTGACTTGAAAAATTTATTTGGCGCAATCTTACAGGAATTGAGAAAAGATCATAAAATCACCCAGAAAGATTTGGCCGACATTTTAGGAGTCACTTCTAAGACCATTTCCAATTACGAAACTGGTAGTCAATTTCCTGATCTACTGATAATAATTAAGCTGGCAGAATATTTTGATGTCAATATGGATTATTTAGGAGGCCGCACACGGATATCTTCTAAATGGGAAACGATTGAAAAAGGCTTGGAAGTAAATAACTTAAACTTAAATCTTGATGATCTTTTAACACTTGATAACGAAGATAAGAAACTAATCATTTCTTTTATTAAACGGCTCAGGAAACAGAAAGCATATCCGCCAAAAAGTAAAAACTCAACATAAAATATGTAAGAGCTTCCATCTGTATAATCTTAGACGGAGGCTGTGCATTTAAAATTCCTTTGAAATAGCAAAGAGGCCGAAATTTGGACTATTCCCTTTAAGATCCAAATTTCAGCCTCTTTTTAAATATTAGTTATCGGTACGTATTTATGTACAGCGCATCCTTTAAACACTATCAGGACTCCACAAAACATTAATATAGGCGTCCACATACGTAAAGTTAAACACAAAACCAGCGAAAGAATAACCACTTTCCTTAACCGTATTGGGAAAATAAGAAGATGTTCCCCGATTGAGCCGCTTATAAGCCCCATAGGTACACTGAGTACCATAAATAGCAGGACTTGCGTCAGAGTTGGCTCCCCGCACCTCCACTTTTGTAAAATCAACATTGGAGGAGACGTTATAAGCGTAGCTACTGGTATAATCCAGCTTACCACGCATTGGCGTAGAAACCTGAGACTTTGCCACACCGGTTCTTTCCAGGACAAATGCCGTATCCGTTACATTTCCAATCGCGCTGGCAGAGAACGCCATCGGGAGCATTATTGTGAGCAACAGCAGCACCGACAACAGCTTTCCCCATTTTGAAACTTTTCTCGACCGTAACATTTTCTTTCCTCCTTTTGTTTTTAATTTGTGGTGTGTAATCACAACCACATTTTTATTATATTGCGACACAATAAATAAGTCAATATATATAATAAAT
>ENA-UPXB01000398-UPXB01000398.1-human-gut-metagenome-genome-assembly--contig:-NODE-398-length-35165-cov-17.655837_pt1 | contig 35165 bp, 39 predicted proteins | sample MGYA00250055_ERZ773386 | MGnify/ENA primary metagenome ERZ773386 (study PRJEB29103, sample SAMN06111974) | human gut metagenome | biome: human gut; feature: ankylosing spondylitis patient; material... | reverse complement strand
TTCATTCTGCTATCTTCAACATTTCCACATAAAATCATTCTAACTGTATTCATAATAATCCTCCTCCACATATAACTTCCTATTGTTCTATTTCTTCCTTTTCTGATTTGAAATACTTTTTACTTCTTTCTCCAGCAACACAATTAACCATTTAATTTCTGGAACATTTCTCTGCATCAATTGCAAGTACAAACATCAACGCATCTAATGCATTTTCCGGATCCTGTACATCAATAACATAAGTGTCAGTCATACGAAGCAATTCTTTACTTATTTTTGCTATCTGATAACCGCTTCGATCAAGAATACTATAATCCCATTCCATAATGGTTCCATCAATATGCCATCCATTGTAATGTGGTGTCAGGAATGAGAGTTCTTTGCTCAGGCATCCGAATATAATAGTTCCTTATGCGTCTGATCTGGAGTATGCATTTTTCATCTGATTGCTCAACTCATACAATACTTTATTCAATGTATCCTGCGTTTCTTTTTTTACCATGTCAGCAATTTTTTCATTTGCCTCCTGACGAAGCTGCATGCGTTTTTCTGCATCACTTTCTTTTGACAGAAGTTCATCATATTGATTGATATATTCGTGGCCTTTTGACATGACTCTTTCCTGATAACGTTCAATATGAAAAATGGATTTGCTATAAGAAGCATCTGCCATGGCTGCGATCATCCTGCTTGCCCAGTAAAAATTATCTGTTGAAGCATCGCCTGTCGTATTGGAAAAATACTCCGGTACTTTCTCTACATCTGTGTAGACTGGTGCGACTGTATTAAATACGTTTGAAGCAAATGCCACCCATTCGATTGCCCGGCTGTCTTCTGCTGCATCCGGTCTCATCTGGATGATTCCTAAGAAATCTGTCCGGTTTACACCGATCGCACGATATGCACCTTTCATAGATTTATCTCCATAAGAAGCATATGGATCGTATGGTGTGCCCTGAAAATGAGAAGAAAGCACATATTTTACATCTTCGATCGTCACCTTTTTCTCCGGAACCATGCACCAAGGGATATCATCAGAAAGCGGTGTGTAGTCTGCGTCCGGTCCATCCCAGTTCATCGTATTCGGATTCAAGCAGCGTGCCATGTACCATGCCCTTGGTGTATTGTATACATGATCAGAGTCATCATGGCTGCCAAAAATATCTCTTGGATTGAATGTTCCATCCTGTGAAAGGTTTAAATGATTTTTTTCAACAAATTCTTTCAGATCGGCGGAACACATATATTCGTTCTGGTCTGAAAATGCATCCTCAAGATCGAACTGATCCATTCCAAACTGATTTGGCATCATGACATAAACATCATCCGGTACTTTGCGTGCGATCCAGTGATGGCCACCGATGGTCTCAAGCCACCAGATCTCATCTGCATCCTGAAATGCAATTCCATTCATTTCATAAGTACCATACTGTTCTAACAGGCTGCCAAGACGTTTGACACCTTCCCTTGCACTGTGTATGTATGGAAGTACAATGTATACAATATCCTCTTCCCCGATTCCTCCCGGAATTTCTTCTTTTCCGTCTTTTGCAGGCTGATATCTTACAAGCGGATCAGCTCCGAGAACTCTTGGATTGGATGTGATCGTTTCCGTTGCTGTCATTCCGACATGCGCTTCATTCACTCCGCAGGCTGCCCAGATACCTTCGCCCTCTTCTGCATTTGGCATTGCAGTATAGCGCATCGGATTTTCCGGAAGCTCGATTTCGACATGTGAAATGACCGATTTATAGATTTTCGGCTGTTCTTCCGGGTGAATCACTGCAAATTTTTTGGATGTGTAATGTCCGGAACCAGAATCATCATTTCTTGCGATTATGGTTGATCCATCATAACTTGCTTTTTTTCCTACTAAAATTGTTGTACATGGCATATTTATGTTCTCCCTTCTTTGACTATATGATTGTGATAATCATAACTATCTGAATAAATGTGTAGTAATTTTACCATATTTAACTTTTATTGAATTATAATCATCGCACCTACCGCATTGTAGATTATATGGAGCACTACAGAACCCCATAAGCAGTTTGTTCTCTTATATACTGCATCGCAAAAGAAATGTAACACTATCAGACAGATTATATACGTAAATGACAGCACATGAATTGTTATCATTCCTGAAACTACCCATCTTACCGGATAATGTATTAACAGGAATAAAAGTGAATTGATTATACTGATTACCAATTGGCTGTTTATCAGACCTGACATTCTTGTCTGTATATATCCTCTAAATAAAACCTCTTCCTCAAATCCGGCAACAATATATATCACCCAGTTTAAAAATAGTTGATTTATTGTAAATGAAATTGATTTTCCCTGAATTATGTACAATAATATTTGTATAGCAAGGAGCAGAACTCCTCCTGCAATGCCTGATATAATACTTTTCTTTAGATTTTTTGCATGAATTCCTATGCTACTTATATTTTCTCTGCTGTTATGAAAAAAATATAAAAATAATATAGTGATAAGTAAAGGTATCCCTATTTGTGACAAATTTAACACATAAACATTTAAGTTTGTTGTATAGAGCCAGCCTTGAAAAAAGGCACTTCCAAGAATCAGACAATATACAATAATCGCCTTTCGTGCATCTCTTTTTTCATAGATTCTTAGATTATGCGAATAATCATCATTCACCCACTTCATGAAACTTCCTCCGGATTAATATATTTCGCAAAAAGAACTATCCTGCTGCAATGGAATTATTTTCGCATCGATCCGCTCGATCCAGATATATGTCCGGTTCTGTAAAAAAATGATAAGCTGGTCGATCAATTCTTCCTGTCCTTCCACTTCCATTTCCACACTGCCGTCATATAAATTTTTCACCCAGCCGGTAAGTCCAAGCTGGTTTGCTTTCTGCACTGCATAATAACGGAAGCCTACTCCCTGGACGCGCCCGTAAAAAAAGATATGTTTGCGCACTTTTTCCTGTTTCATAGCTGTCTCCTCATCCTGTTACCATATCCGGATAATTTTTTTATTTTTAAAATTTTAAAAGGTAAGCCGCATCTGATTCCAGACCACATTTCCATGAACGGATTCCGATACACCCTCATTTACAAAACCGAACTTTGCATAATAGTGAATGAGCCGGTCTTTGCAGGTCAGAACAAGTCCTTTTCTTCCCTGATCTTTTGCATCTGCAATCGCTCTTTTTAAAATTTCTCCCGCATAGCCGTGATTCCGGTATGCCGGAAGCGTATTTACACCAAATATCATCTGCCATGCTCCATCCTCATGATGCATGGATGCATTTTCATACATTTCATCTGTCAGATTTTCCTGATCTGTCACCATTCCATCAACAAATGCGATTAATGTATCATCTTCGAACATCAGCCAGAAATGATCTGCATAGTGTGAAAGCCGCTGCGCAAATTCCTCTTTTGTTGCCGCCTCTGCTGCCGGAAAGCATTCTTTTTCTACTGCTGCAATCTGGTCTATGTCTTGTAATGTTGCAGTTCTTATATTCATTTTCATCATCTCCTGATTTTTACAGATTTATATTTAAGGGTGTTTATTCTGCAAATGTGAGCTTTTTCCTAACATTCCTTCTCATTTTTTCTGATACGGTAATCCGGAATTTTATAATATGCGGCTGCCTCTTCAAAATATTTTTCATCAATATGCGGCCACTTTGCCTGAACATTGTCCTCTAATGCAAGTTTTTCTGCCAACTCAACCATTTTGGCTGAACAGTCGATTCCAGTAAGGATGGTCAGAATGTTGCTGTTCACAAACCACGGTGCTATAGAAAGCAGACCGCCGGTGATCATATCCTGCGCAACTTTCTGATTGTCATAAGGTACTTTCAGAAATTGAGGTTTCCAGATTGTTGTTCCATTTTCCACACCGGACTCTAACAACATGCACTGTGCATATCCGGCATCATCAATGGATATTCCAACACTGCCCGAATTAAAGTAATGTTTGTTTTTGTATGTCATCTCTCCCGGATAATGTGTATGGGCGCAGATCATGTAATCGGTGTCAATCTTTTCTAACCATTGTTTTACCGGATCTTCATTCAACTGCAGGAGTTCCCTGCTGTTCGCCGGTGATCCATGACAGCAGGTAATGGATGGATAACCTTCTTTTTCATAAACGAATGTGATTGGCAGGCTTTGAAAGAAATCAAAATCTTTATCCACAAGCTGCCCGTAAGTGTAGAGTAGATTTCCACTTGCAGAGTTACTTATCCACATCTGCTCTGTGCATTTCTTTTTTCTGGTTTCCTGCTGTGTGAGCATGTACTCCTCACGATTGCCCCTTAGCAGATGACAGGTATGCATTTTTACAAATTCGTAAAGATAATCTAATGTCTCTCTGGCATATGGCGTATCAGAAATGTAGTCGCCAAGAAAAATGTATTCCTTGCAACCCTGTTTTTCCAGATATTCTGTGCACGCTTTAAATGCATAGATGTTGCTGTGTATGTCTGATATAATACCGATTTTCATGAAGTCTCCCTGCTACTAACAGTTGCAAGATGCTCTGTGCATCTGTTATAAAATCATTGCTTTTATCTATTATATTTCGAAATCCATGCAGGAACGGATTGCTGTGTATGGTCTGACTTTTGTGTCAGCAACTGCTACATGTTGTGGATTCGTGCTGTAATTGTGCAATGCTTCTTCATCTACGAAAGTAGAATCTAACATGACATCCACGTTTGAACTGGAAAGACAGTCGATTCTGACTTTAATGTCTGTAAGTCCCGGAATCTGTCCGGCAAGACCTTCTAACCCTTCTTTGATTTCGGCTTTGATCTGCTGTTTTTTCTCCTCTGAATATTCTTCTTTCAGTTTCCATAAAATTATATGCTTTACCATTTTTCTTTCCTCCAATTTTTACACTCATTATAATCCATCCAAGTTTTCTCTAAAAGCTATTTTATAGAAATTTTATCATAATATTTTTTCAAAAAAAATAGAACAGCGACCCGGTTGGCAACTGCTCTAATTTTTCACTTATTTTTCAATAATTTTTACGGCTGTTCCGTAGGCGATCACTTCTGCCGCTCCTGCCATAACCTGAGAGGAACCGTACATAACTCCGATTACTGCATCTGCTCCTAACTCTTTTGCCTCATCGACCATTCTTTTTACTGCGATCTGTCTGGCTTCGTTAAGCATCTCCGTGTATCCAACGATTTCTCCACCTACAAGTGTTTTCATTCCTGCCATAAAATCACGTCCAATGTTTTTTGTCTGAACAACCGTTCCTTTTACCATTCCCAGTGCCTCAATTTCTTTTCCTGGCACATACTCAATACTTAGCAGCTTCATCTTCTTCTCCTCCTTCGATTTCCTTTAGTCTGCTTCTCAATGCTACGATGATACAGATGATTACGACGACTGGGATTCCGATAAATAATATTAGAATTCCAATTGGTAATGCTTCCTGGCTATTGCCCCACAGAAAAAGACCAATCATAAACAACATGAGAATAATCATTACCACTCCGCCGATCGTGGCTCCCATTTTTTTCTTCATGTGAATATCGATTTTGCTTACGTCCACAAAATCTACTCCTTCCTTTTCCATTTTTTCCATCTCTTCCAGCCACTCATCTGTGTTTATAGTATCAACCGTATCTTTTTTCTGAAGGATTACATTGGAGAGCTTCTGCATATTGTTAAGATTTTCACGTTCTTTTTCCAAATGCCTCATCTGATTTTCGAGACATTCTTCCAAAGAAATGCTTTTACTTAATACAGATTTGATTTCTTCCACCGGAACGCCAAGTTTACGCAGAAGTTTGATTTTTTTCAGAGTTTTAATGTTTTCCTCATGATATTCACGATAACCATTCTCTGCCCGCTCCGGTGTAAGGAGTCCCTGTTCTTCATAAAACCGGATATTTTTGCTGGTAATTCCGACCAGTTCTTCCACCTGTTTGATTTTCATGCCGATCCTCCCTTTTTCTTTGGGTCTTTTTTCACAACATTTTGTGGCTGAATCGCTTGATGTAGCTTTTTTATACAGCTTCCATAAGGTGGAAGGTCAAGAGAAAATTAAAAAAAATTATTTTTCATACATAACCTCTACTGCACCGCAGAATTCCTTTGCTTTTTCCGTTTTATAAAAACCCTTTGCCTCATAAAATTTTCTGGCACGGATATTCTTTTCGAACACCCACAAAAGTGTATGTGCATAACCTGCTTTTTCCATATCGCTTAAAATCTGTTCCATCATTTTACTGCCGTAGCCTTTTCTCCAGTTATCCTGCAGACTGTGGATACAGATTAATTCTGCATACCCGGTCATATCCTGATCGCGGGCAGCATCCCACCATGCGATGCAGTGTGGCTTCCCTTCCACTTCGAGAATATAGCCATTCCCTTTTTTCGCATCCAGAAGTTTTTGATACATTGCCGTGGCACGTTCCAAATTGGTGCACTGTTCTAAATCTTCCGGTTCTAATATATGTTGAAACGCAGCTTTCCAGCTCTCGGTCTGGATATAAGCCAAAATCTGCGCATCACCTGCCGCGGCTCTGCGGATGTTATAATTTTCATTCATCTTTTAATCCTCTACATATTTCAGCACACCCGGATCTTTTCCATCCACATATCCGGTGACTTGAAACGCAATATTTTCCTGTAATTTTTTTATTCTTTTGAAGTCATTCACCCAAATGTGCTCTCTGTCTTTGTAATAAACAGATACATCCAGTGATTTCAGTGCATAAAATGGGCTGGCGTTGACGCTTTCTCTGGTCGTGTATTCTTCTGTCTTTCCAGTTTGTGGGTTTACATAATTCACAATCAAATAATAGGTAAAATTATAATCAGCACTGTTATAATTATAAAACCTATGTGTTTTTAAACCGATTATTTTCCCCGGAATCTTTATGGAATTCTTTTTAAATTTTTTTATTTTTATTCTTTGAATATTAAAAAATAAAATAACTGCTATATAAATACAAACGACAATTCCCACGATCAGAAAGTTTACTTTTCTTCCGGCTGAAGTCTGCATTGAATCCGAAGTAAAAGCCAAAATGAAAATAAGCATCAGAAAGAGAAGCGCTACTATTATTTTCCATGTGCTTATCCTTGATGTCTTCTTTGTTGTGTAATCAAATTTTACCTTCACCATGTCCGTTCCACGAATTTTTACCCAGACATACCAGCCACCAAAAATAAGAAATGTAAATATAATAAAAATCATTTTTTATAATTCACCTTATTTTCCTAAAATCTCATTTTATTCCAACGTACAGTATTCTTTGATCGCTGTCTCATACAGATTGTTTCCCTCACTGTCGATGACAACGATCACCGGGAAATCTTGCACTTCAAGTTTACGGATTGCCTCCGCTCCAAGATCTTCGTAACATACGATTTCAGATTTTTTGATACATTTGGACAAAAGTGCCCCTGCGCCGCCGACTGCCGCAAAGTAAACTGCATGATTGCGCACAATCGCATCCATTACTTCTTTCGAACGTTTTCCTTTTCCGATCATCGCCTTTTCTCCAAGATCTAAAAGAGTTGGCGCATATTTATCCATTCTGGTTGCAGTTGTCGGTCCTGCAGAACCTATCGGACGTCCCTCTCTTGCCGGAGATGGTCCCATGTAATAGATTGTGGAATCTTTGATGTCGATTGGAAGATTTTCCCCACGCTCCAATGCCTCGATCATTCTTTTGTGTGCGGCATCTCTCGCCACATAAATGGTTCCTGTTATGTAAACGTAATCACCGGACTTTAAATTTTTTGTCACTTCCGCAGTGATCGGTGTTGTAATATGTTTGTCCATATTCTGCGCTCCCATCTTTAAATTTTTATTTTATTCGTAACAATTATTGACTTCACAGTTGTGATCCACATATTTCTGTACTGATCAGATATGTTTCCTCTGCTTTTGACTCTGAATATATAGACTATATTTGTAGTGAAATATTTTTATACTTCTCTTATCACATGTCTATTCACATGACAGCAGATATTGACTGCCACCGGAAGTCCTGCAATATGTGTCGCGTAAGTATTCACATTCACTGCGAGAGCAGTGGTTGTTCCGCCAAGTCCACCCGGTCCGATTCCAAGCCGGTTGATTTTTTCTAACATTTCTTCCTCTAACTCTTTCACGTATGGGATAGCAGAATGTTCGCCCACCGGTCTGGTCAACGCTTTTTTTGCTAAAATCGCACATTTTTCAAAAGTACCGCCAATACCAACTCCGACAACCATTGGCGGACAGGCATTCGGTCCTGCATCTTTCACTGCTGTAAGAATTGCGTTTTTTACACCCTCAATTCCATCAGCTGGTTTTAGCATGAACACACGGCTCATGTTTTCACTTCCGAAACCTTTTGGAGCCATTGTAATTATCACTTTATCTCCCGGAACAATGCTGTAGTGGATCACCGCTGGGGTATTATCTTTCGTATTTTCGCGGATGATAGGATCACCAACGACTGATTTTCTTAAATATCCTTCGGTGTATCCCTGACGGACACCTTCGTTTACCGCGTCTTCAATTGCCATTCCTTCAAAATGAACATCCTGTCCGATTTCCAGAAAAATAACTGCCATTCCGGTATCCTGACAGATTGGGATCATCTCTTCATCTGCAATTTTCAAGTTTTCCTGAAGCTGATTTAATATTTTTTTACCAAGTTCTGATTTTTCAGAAGCGGTGGCATCTTTCAGGGCTTTATCCATATCTTTGGAAAGATAATGATTTGCCTCGATACACATTTCTTTTATAGTTTTTACGATATCATCTGTATTCACTGTTCTGATCATATTCATTTCTCCTGAATTATTTCATCTTGCTCTAATTTTTTTACATATAGATTTCTGTATATAATATTACTACATTTGCAATTTAATATATGCCTATTCTAGCCTATCGTCTTTCTTATCAGCTCTTCGGATGTTAAAGTATTTCTTGTATTTCTGCAGAGATTCATTCTGTTCACGGGAGGTCATATCTGGGAACGCTTTCATCAGACGCTTGAAACCAAAATTCTTCTCTGCAAATAATTCTTTGTACTTTTTCTCGAGCTCTTCTTTTTCTTTCTGTTTTGCAAGTCGGGCTGCTTCTCTGTTTTCTTTGTATGCAGCAATTTTCTCTTTTGCTGCTTCGGTCGATTCAGCAAATCTCTCTCTTGCATTTTCTGCAGACTCTGCAATTCTTTCTTTTCTTTCCTCCGCAGAAAGTACTATTTTTTCTCTGGTGGATGATTTTGTCTCCGCCAGTTTCATCCTTGTTGACTCAGCAGATTCTTCGATCCTTGCTTTCGCATTCGCTGGAATCTCTTTTATATTTTCTTTTTTGTCTGAAATTTTTGTAAGAAGTTCCTCATGCGTCTCCTGGAACTCCTCCGATCTTTCCACTGCTGTTGTCACATTCTCGTAGATATTTTCGCCGATCTCATCAGATAGTTTATGTATTTTCGCAGCCATTTCATCCATTACTTTCAGCCGCTTGTTAAACTTCAAAATTGTAGTAACAGTAACACCACAGTCAACAGCAAAAACCGCCATGACAATGCTGAGCAGCACAACCCCCAGAATGTGAGGGATCATGGTGATACCCTTGTAAATGATCGGATGAATCACATCCATAATGAATGTACATGCAAGTCCCCAGTAGATGGAAAATTTCAAACACACATATCCATGCAGATTGAATGGCTTGTTGCTGTAATCCCACCACTTGTTGTGAAACACTTTTTCCAAAATAAATCCGGTAATGTATTCCAAAATGGAAGTCAGTAACAAAGAACCCGCAAATAATATCAGCAGATTATCCTTTAACGGAGTCAAAACAGCTACGACGATCACCACTCCACATCCGTAAATTGGACAATAAGGTCCATTTAAAAATCCCCGGTTTACAAAAATTCCCCGGTCCAATGCTGCATAGGATACCTCTGTACACCATCCGATAAATGCATAAATAATAAAAATCCATACTAACTCATAAAAATTTTGCGGCATTTTTCATCCCCCTGTTGTTCTGCTTTCTAATTGGAGTTTTACTACAATTTTAATACTCTTGTATTCTATATTTACGCAAAAGTATAAACGAAAGTCTTTTCTATGACAATGAATTTTTCCACGGAAGTTCGATTTTTGCAACACGTTATCCACATTTACACTGTGATTTTCTTGATAATATGTGTTATTTTTTATCTTTGTGTTGATATCATTTATTTTTCAAATAAGCAAAATGAAACAACCTTTTTTAAGGCTTCTTATCATGAAATATAATTCGTTTTTATATAGACAAATCGGCTGCTACATAAAAATGTGGCAGCCTACTGTCCTGACCATAGTGAATTCTTTGTATCACTGCGGTCAAAATATTCTTTTATTCTTCTTCCGAATCAGACTCAGCACGGCTTAATAATTCCTGCATTAATTCATCATCCGTTTCTGTCATCTGGCCTGCCGCTTTTTTTGCAGCCTCTGCTGCAGCCGCAGCACTTTTGGCTTCCTCTTCCTCTGTGACAAGTTCAGATTCATCTGTATTGTCCATGAGGGATTTGTCCTCACGTACTTTTGCAATACTTGCAACTGTGACATCATCCGCAAGATTCATCAGTTTTACACCGGAAGTAACTCTTCCGAGTAATGCCGTATCACTGACTTTGATACGGATAATAATTCCTTCCGTTGTGATCAGCATCATCTCGTCATCCTGATTGACTGCTTTCACACCGACGATATTTCCGGTTTTCTCTGTGATCTTATAGCATTTCACACCTTTACCACCACGGTTCTGGGCTGTAAATTCAGATGCAAGTGTGCATTTTCCAAGACCTTTTTCAGATACGATCATCAGTGATTCGCCCTGGGATTCCATCTGCATTCCGACAACTTTATCTCCATCTGTCAAATTCATGCCGATCACACCCATAGAGGTTCTTCCGGTACTTCTGACATCTCTCTCATTGAAACGAATACACTGTCCGTATTTTGTCACAAGGAAAATATCCTGTTCGTTATCTGTTTTCTTTACCTCAATCAACTCATCATCTTCACGCAATGTGATTGCTGCAAGACCTGTCTTTCTGACATTCGCATAATCGGTGATCGGTGTTTTCTTCACAATACCATTCTTGGTTGCCATAAACAGATAATGTCCTTCCGTGTATTCCTTGATTGGAATTACAGCAGTAATCTTCTCTCCCGGCTGAAGCTGCAACAGGTTTATGATTGCAGTACCTCTCGCGGTTCTGCTTGCCTCCGGAATTTCGTAGGCTTTCATTCTGTATACACGGCCGGTATTGGTAAAGAACATCATGTAATGGTGGGAAGTTGTCATCAAAAGTTCCTCGATGTAATCTTCATCGATTGTCTCCATTCCCTTGATACCTTTACCACCGCGGTTCTGCGCGCGGAAGTTATCCAAACTCATTCTCTTGATGTAACCAAGTTTTGTCATTGCAATGACGGTATTTGTTACTGGAATGAGATCCTCCATGGAAATATCATACTCATCAAATCCAATGGATGTTCTTCTCTCGTCTCCGTATTTTTCTGAAATGAGGAGAATCTCCTCACGGATAACGCCGAGAAGTTTTTTCTCATCTGCCAAGATTGCTTTTAACTCTGTGATACGCTCCATTAATTCAGCATATTCGCCTTCGATCTTCTCGCGTTCCAGACCTGTCAGTGCGCGCAGACGCATATCCACGATTGCCTGAGCCTGAACATCTGTCAGGCAAAATCTCTCGATCAAGCGGTTTTTGGCTTCCGGTGTATTGGCACTGCTCCGGATAATGTTGATGACTTCATCAATGTTATCCAACGCAACTAATAATCCCTCTAAAATATGGGCGCGTTCCTCAGCTTTGTTCAGATCGTACTTCGTTCTTCTTGTCACTACATCTTTCTGGTGAAGCAGATAGTAGTTGAGCATTTCGTAAAGATTTAATACTTTTGGCTGGTTATCTACAAGTGCTAACATGATAACGCCAAAGGTATCCTGCATCTGGGTATGTTTATAAAGCAGATTTAAGACAACATTCGGATTTACATCACGACGAAGTTCAATACAGATTCTCATACCCTGACGGTCAGACTCATCACGAAGATCTGTGATACCGTCAATTTTTTTATCTCTTACAAGTTCTGCTATTTTCTCGATCAGTCTTGCTTTGTTGACCATGTATGGAAGTTCCGTTACGACAATACGGTTTTTTCCATTCTGCATCGGCTCGATGTTGGTGATTGCACGGACTCTGATTTTTCCACGTCCGGTGCGGTAAGCCTCGTTAATTCCGGTTGTTCCGAGGATCATGGCTCCGGTTGGAAAATCCGGTCCTTTTACAATACTTAATAATTCTTCTATATCGGTCTCACGGTCTTCTAATACTTCGTTGTCGATAATTTTTACGACAGCATTAATAACCTCACGCAGATTGTGAGGTGGAATGTTGGTTGCCATACCAACAGCAATACCGGTTGTTCCGTTTACCAGAAGATTCGGATAGCGGGAAGGGAGCACCGTCGGCTCTTTCTCGGTCTCATCAAAGTTTGGTACAAAGTCAACGGTATCTTTATTGATGTCTGCGAGCATTTCCATGGAAATTTTACTGAGTCTTGCCTCTGTATATCGCATCGCAGCAGCACCGTCACCGTCGACAGAACCAAAGTTTCCATGACCATCAACAAGCGGATATCTTGTAGACCAGTCCTGTGCCATGTTGACCAATGCTCCATAGATGGAACTGTCTCCATGTGGATGGTATTTACCCATGGTATCACCGACAATACGCGCACATTTTCTGTGTGGCTTGTCCGGTCCATTATTTAATTCGATCATGGAGTAGAGTACACGACGCTGTACCGGTTTCAAACCATCTCTTACATCCGGCAATGCACGCTGGGCGATAACGCTCATCGCATAATCGATGTAGGATGTCTCCATTGTTTTTTTCAGATCGACATCATGGATTTGATCAAAAATTTTGTCATCCATTCTATTTACCTCATTCCTGCAAATTCTTTTTGGTTAAAAATCTGCATTTCTCTAATTAAACTACATTTGCAATTATATTATAAATTAACTTCCTATCACGCTATTAAACTACATTTGCAGTAATATATAGTTTTCTGCACACTTAATCTTAGATATCAAGATTCTGCACATACTTCGCATTTTCTTCAATAAACTCACGTCTCGGTTCTACTTTATCTCCCATGAGAGTTGTAAATGTAATATCAATCTCAGAAGTACTCTCATCATCGATCATAACACGTTTTAAAATTCGTTTCTCCGGATCCATGGTCGTCTCCCAAAGCTGTTCCGCATCCATCTCACCAAGTCCTTTGTAACGCTGGATCTTATTATTTCCGTCACGTCCGATCTCCGTTAAGATTGCATTTAACTCATCATCACTGTAAGCGTACCATACATTTTTGTTTTTTTCGATCTTGTATAGTGGCGGCTGTGCCAGATATACATGACCTTCTTTGATCAGATCCGGCATGAACCGATAAAGGAATGTCAGCATTAACGTACTGATATGGGCACCATCGACATCGGCATCCGTCATAATGATAATCTTGTTGTAACGAAGTTTGCTGATATCAAAATCTTCATGAATACCTGTACCAAACGCAGTGATCATAGCTTTGATCTCAGCATTTCCATAAATCTTATCCAGTCTTGCCTTCTCGACATTTAAAATCTTACCACGAAGTGGGAGGATTGCCTGGGTTGCACGGCTTCTCGCAGTCTTAGCGGAACCGCCGGCGGAATCTCCCTCGACGATGAAAATCTCACAGTTCTTTGGATCTTTGTCAGAACAGTCTGCCAGTTTTCCCGGAAGAGACATTCCCTCCAGTGCTGTTTTTCTTCTGGTTAAATCTCTCGCTTTTCTTGCTGCCTCTCTCGCGCGCTGTGCAAGAAGTGACTTTTCACAGATTGTCTTGGCAACCGTCGGATTCTGCTCTAAAAAGTAAGTAAGCTGCTCGCTCACAATGGAATCCACCGCACCGCGGGCTTCGCTGTTACCCAGTTTCTGCTTGGTCTGTCCCTCAAACTGAGGTTCCTCGATCTTGACACTGATAATGGCGGTCAGTCCTTCACGGATATCATCACCCGTCAATGCCGGTTCACTGTCTTTTAATAATTTATTCGCTCTTGCATAAGCATTAAATGTTTTCGTCAATGCATTACGGAATCCGGCAAGATGTGTACCACCTTCCGGTGTGATAATGTTATTGACAAAACTTAACGTCAACTCATTGTAGGAATCATTATGCTGCATAGCAACTTCCACATAGACACCATTTCCACTGCCCTCACAGTAAATGACTTCCGGGTATAAAGCTTCTTTGCTCTTGTTTAAGTAAGTAACAAATTCTTTGATACCGCCGGCATAATGAAAATCATGGGTTCTAACAGGATTTTCCCTTAAGTCTGTAAGCACGATCCTCAATCCTTTTGTCAAAAAGGCCGTCTCACGCAGACGTTGTTTTAAGGTATCATAATCAAAAACAGTCTCTTCAAAAATCGATGCGTCCGGCCAGAAAGTAACCTTGGTTCCGTGCTTGTCGTCACCACACTCCCCGATTACTTTTACCGGTTCATCCGGTTTACCAATCTTATAACTCTGGAAATAAATCTTCCCTTCACGGTAAACTTCAACTTTCAACTTTGTGGAAAGTGCATTTACAACTGACGCACCTACGCCGTGAAGTCCACCAGATACTTTGTAGCCTCCACCGCCAAATTTTCCACCGGCATGAAGTACAGTGTATACGACTTCCAATGCGGATTTTCCAGCTTTGTGATTGATGTCGACCGGAATACCACGTCCATCATCTTCTACGGTAATAGAGTTATCTTCATTTATGGTCACTTCAATATTTTTGCAGTATCCGGCAAGTGCCTCATCTACTGAGTTGTCTACAATCTCATATACCAGATGATGTAAGCCCCTGGCTGATGTACTACCGATGTACATACCCGGTCTTTTACGAACAGCCTCAAGTCCTTCCAAAATCTGGATCTGGTCTCCACCATATTCGTTTTCTGTACCCATTTATTCCTCCATTCTGCACATAAAAAAATATGTACAATGCAATTATATTTCTTTTCTCTCTTCCACAGTCCCCTGCACAACTTTAAATATCTTATTGATATGAAATCTGTTTTTTACAAATTCATCCAACCCTGTGCAGGTGATCAGCGTCTGTGTGTCATGAATACTGTTGAGCAGATAATTCTGCCGGTTACTGTCAAGCTCCGACAACACATCATCGAGCAGCAAAACCGGTGTATCATGAATGGATCGTTTGACCAGTTCTATCTCTGACAGTTTCAAAGACAAAGCTGAAGTTCTCTGCTGTCCCTGGGAACCGAACTTCCGAATGTCCACCTCACCGATGGAAAAAAGAAGGTCATCCCGGTGCGGTCCCACTGATGTCATACACTGCCGCATATCCCTCTCTTTGACTCTGGAAAGTTCATCCTCGAAAAAAATATCTTCAATACTTGGTTCATACTGCAAAAGCAGATCTTCTTTTTCACCGGAAATCCGATAGTGAATATCATGCACGATCTCATTTAGCTCATCAACAAACTGTTTTCTTCGCCGAATGATTTTCCTGCCAGTTTCTACCAGCTGCATATCCCATACCGGAAGTGTATCCTTTAAATCCGGTCTGTAAACCATATCTTTTAATAATTTGTTACGCTGATTCAAAATTTTATTGTAAGTTGTAAGATCTGACAAATATATTTTATCCAGCTGGCATAATTCAGAATCCAGAAATCTGCGGCGCTCCGCCGGACCATTTTTGATAATATTCAGATCCTCCGGCGAAAAAAATACCATATTGAGAATTCCAAAAAGCTCGCTGGCTTTTTTGATTGGAACTTTATTGATTGCGATTCCCTTGGAACGATTGTGTTTTAAATGCATATCAATCTGATATTCTTTTTCTTTTTTTACAACAACCGTTCTGATATGGGCCTCCTGCTCCCCAAAACGGATCATTTCCTTGTCCTTACTACATTTGTGGGACTTAGTTGTTCCACTTAAGTATGCAGCTTCAAGGATATTCGTTTTTCCCTGCGCATTATCCCCATAAAAAATATTGGTTCCCTCATCAAATGAAATATTTAAATCTTCATAATTTCGAAAATTCTGCAATTCAATTGATTTTATGATCATTTTACAATCTGAATTGTCTCGCCGTTAAAGGAAACAACATCTCCATTGTATAATTTTTTTCCGCGCTGAAGCTCTGTCTCGCCGTTTAATTTTACCTGTCCATCCTGAATAAAAAACTTTGCATCTACTCCGGATTCTACAAGACCTGCTTTTTTCAAAGCCTGTCCCAGTTTGATAAATTCATCCGTCTCTCTGATATTTACTGTGATCATCTTTCTGCCTTTCTTAGTTGGTGGCTGCGTTAAAGTTTACCGGAAGGATCAGATAAATGAACTTTCCTTCATCATCCTTGATAAAACATGGAGCCTTTGGGTTTACCATATAAAGAGATACCTCTTCCTCATCGATGACTCTCAGTGCATCGATAAAGAATTTCGGATTAAATCCAATGAGGATATCTTTTCCCTCTTTTGTGATATCAATATCTTCATTCATGGAACCAATAAAAGAATTGATCTTTAATTCCATATTTCCATCTGTGATATTCATGATAATTGGTTTTTTGTCACCCTCTTTTACGAGAAGTGTTGCACGGTCGATACAGTCTAATAATTCACGCTTATTGATTTTAACTTTTGTATCATAATCAGAGGAAAGCATCTGTTCAATCTTGAAATACTCCCCTTCGATCAATCTGGATACAACTGTAGTATCATCAAATTCAAATACAATATGATTGTCCGAAAGGAAAATGTTAACTTCTTCCTCTGCATTTCCAGGTAAAATCTTACTTACTTCCTGAAGTGTCTTACCAGGAACAACCACTTTCTTATGGTCATAATTATTCTTTAATTCAATATTGCGGATGGAAATTCTGTGTCCATCCAGGGAAACTACTTTTAACTGATTCTCCTCAATCTCAAAAAGTTCACCAGTCATCAGTTTATTATTGTCATTGTCAGCAATTGAGAAGATTGTCTGACGGATTACTTCTTTTAAAGTAAACTGGGAAATTGAAATACATTCATTTCTTTCAATAAATGGAATATAGGAAAAATCATCCCCTGATTTTCCAACGATATTAAACTTTGCTTTCTCACAGGTAATGGTAGTTTTAAAATTGGAATCTGTTTCGATCACAACATCACTGTCCGGTAATTTACGGACAATCTCAGAAAAAATCTTAGCATCTAATGCAATGATTCCCCTCTCTGCAATCTCTCCTTCGATCTTAGTTTCAATTCCAAGTTCCATATCGTTTGCTGTTAATTTGATTTCATTAGCAGAAGCATCAATTAAAATGCATTCAAGGATTGCCATTGTTGTTCTGGTTGGAACAGCCTTGGACACAATGTTAACTCCATGAAGCAGATTTGATTTAGAACAGATTAATTTCATAATGTGAATAACTCCTTCCTGCTTGGCGAAAGCCAAAATAAATATAATTAATAAAAGATATTAAAAGTAGTCGTATTAGTGTGTGTGAATAAGTGAATAACCCTGCAACCCTTGAAAAAATAAGGGCTTGTCCGAAAAATCCGACTGTATAACTATGTGAAAAGCATGAGGATTAACCTTGGATAAAATGTGAATTAAAATTTTAAGCCTCCTCAGAAAAAATTTGAAATTCATCTTGAAAAGTAGGTTATCCAAAACTTTAAACATAAATTAAACACGATTTGAACAGGTTATCCACAAAAATTTGTTAATAACTCGAAAAAAAGTTGATAACTTTAGTTTGGATTGATTTTTTTCTTGATAGTTTCAATTAAATTGCGTGTCTGTTCGTTGGAATCGTACTCATCCGCAATTTTTTTGATGCCGTGGATAATGGTCGAGTGATCTCTTCCGCCCAGTAAGGAACCGATGGAATCCAGTGGAATATCCGTCATGGTTTTACAGAGGTACATGGCAATCTGTCTTGGTCTTGCAATCTCATTACTTCTGTTTTTTGAGATCATCTGATCCAGTGAAATCTGGAAATGTTCCGAAACAACTTCAATGATAAGCTGAGGAGTGATTTCTCTTGGCTTGTCCGGTGTGATAATATTCTGAAGTTCTTTCTTGGCAATCTCCATGGTGATCTCTGTTTTTTCCAGATTCGAGTAAGCGAGGAGTTTGTTCAAAGCTCCCTCTAATTCACGGATGTTGGATTTAATATTATTTGCGATGTAATTTAAAATGTCATCGCTTAAGGACATATCATCAGATTCCACTTTCCGGCGAAGGATTGCCATTCGCGTCTCGTAATCAGGAGCTCCGATGTCTGCCATAAGTCCCCATTCGAAACGGGAACGGATTCGTTCTTCTAACGTTTCCATATCCTTTGGCGGTTTATCTGATGTTAAAATGATCTGTTTGCCTGCGGAGTGGAGAGCGTTGAACGTGTGGAAAAATTCTTCCTGTGTACTTTCTTTTCCTATAATAAACTGAACGTCGTCGATCATGAGAACGTCGATGGTTCTGTATTTTTCACGGAATTTATTCATCGCAGAGGCGTTACCACTACGGATAGATTCGATAACTTCGTTGGTAAATTCCTCGGAAGTAACATACAAAACTTTTGCTTCCGGATTTCTTTCCAGGATGAAATGTCCAATGGAATGCATCAAGTGGGTTTTTCCAAGTCCAGGTCCACCATAAATATAAAGAGGGTTGTAAGCTTCTCCCGGAGATTCCGCTACTGCCAGGGAGGCAGACTGTGCAAAACGGTTATTGCTGCCGACAACGAAAGTATCAAATGTGTAATTTGGATTTAAGTTGGAACGTTTGGAAGCTTCAGGTTCCGGTGTTTTCTTTCCTTTATTATTGGAAGGTCTGATATTCTTGGTCTGTTCCGGTAAAATAAACTGAATCTCATATTCGGTTCCGATAATTTCAGCAATTGCTACTTTTAAAGGAAGATAATATTTTTTTGAGATATAACTTAAAGTCATCTGTTCAGATGGAACAAGGATATAGAGGGTATTTCCCTCAACACCAAAAACTTCCAGAGGTTTGATCCAGGTATCAAAAGAAATGTCGCTGACATCATGCTCTGTTTTTACTGTCTGTAAAATTTCATCCCATTTTTCCAAAATCTTGTCCATTTTCTAACTCCGTTTTCTGATAGCACTAAAATATAGCAGTTAATCTTAACTGCTTAAAAAACTCTAAAAAATTCTATATAATGCTATCCTACACTATTTTTGCGGAATTATCAACGTTTAATTGTGGAAGGAATAGGGATAGGGCGTTGATAAAAAAAGTGGCTATATGGGCGTTTTAACGCTTAATGTGAATATAATAGAAGTTATTGTTAATAATGGAAAATAGTTATAGACTGGAAAAATTAAGGCTTGTACACATTTATGCACAAGTTATGATGACATTATCAAGGATTTGTCCACAAGTTATCCACAAATTGAGGATAACTTATGTAAACGCCATAAATACTGGTTTTTCTGTGCAAAATTTTTTGATATTCTATGTGTATAACATTATACCATATATAGATAAAATGGATTTCTTCCTTATATATATAGTGGTAAAAAAACGAAAATCACAGAAAGTGGAAAACTAAATATTGGCAAAAGCCTTATTTTATGAGATTTTGCTTGACTTTGTCCGATTATTTTGATATAAATAAAAATGATGTTTTGTCGCTATTGAAGTAGACTTATCATAACATTGAGTAAAATAAATGTTTGAATTGTAGAGGAGGTGTATGTGACATGAAGATGACATTCCAACCTAAAAAGAGACAGAGAGCGAAAGTTCACGGATTCAGAAGCAGAATGAGTACTGCAGGCGGAAGAAAAGTATTGGCTGCAAGAAGATTAAAAGGTAGAAAAAAATTATCAGCATAGGCCACATATTTGTGGTCTTTTCTTCTTTTATGATCAATTTTTGGCAAAGGAATATTAGATGAAATATTCAGAATCATTAAAGAAAAACAGAGATTTTCAGAACGTATATAAAAAAGGAAAGTCTTATGCAAATCGTTATTTGGTCATGTACGTTCTGAAAAATGATACAGAAAGAAACCGGTTAGGTATATCGGTGAGTAAAAAAGTAGGGAATAGCGTTATAAGACATCATGTAACCCGATTGATCAGAGAAAGTTACCGGCTACAGGAAGACATGTTTAATAGTGGTTTAGACATTGTAGTCATCGCAAGAAATACAGCAAAAGATATTTCATATCATGAAGTGGAAAGTGCTTTGTTACATCTTGGAGGTCTTCATAAAATTTTGAAGTAAAGATTTTAGAAAAGAAGATGGAATCATTTTGAAAAAAATATTGATTGCTTTGATTAAATTTTATAGAAAGTATATTTCTCCGATGAAAACAACAAAATGTCCATACTACCCGACCTGTTCCACCTACGGGTTAGAGGCTGTCGAAAAGTATGGAGCTGTCAAAGGTGGGGCGTTAGCGCTTTGGAGAATTATAAGATGTAATCCTTTTTCAAAAGGCGGATATGATCCCGTTCCATAATTGGAGGTATTTTCAGTGTCAGAGATGTTATTAACAGCATACAATGGTGCCATTCTTGGACCAATTGCAAAATTACTTGGCTGGATAATGAATGGCATGTATATTTTAATGGAAAAAGTTGGAATTACCAACGTTGGACTTTCTATTATTTTATTCACCATTGTTATTTATGCTTTAATGTTCCCATTGACTTATAAACAGCAGAAGTTTTCGAAGTTATCCCAGAAGATGAACCCGGAGCTTCAGGCGGTACAGAAAAAGTATAAGGATAAAAAAGATACCGTATCCATGCAGAATATGCAGGCTGAGACACAGCAGATCTATGAGAAGTATGGTGTTTCACCGACAGGCAGCTGTGTGCAGATGTTAATTCAGATGCCTTTACTTTTGGCGTTGTACCGTGTATTTATGAATGTTCCTGCCTACATTAGTAGTGTAAAGGATGTTTATCTTGATCTGGTTGATAAGATCATGGCAACAAGCGGCTATCAGGATATTATGACAAACCTGATGAGCACATTAAAATTGAACACAGTACAAGTTGATTTTACGGCAACAGATACAACAACCTTACAGAATTATGTAGTAGATGTTTTATCGAAAATGAGTTCTAACGGATGGGATTCCTTAAGAGAGTCATTTCCGGCGCTCACAGATTCCATTGATTCTACATATGGTGTAGTTTCTCATGTAAACAACTTTATCGGATTAAATATTTCAGATACTCCACTTCAGATCATCAAAGCTGCATTTGCAGGTGGAAGTATTCTGATGGCAGTTCTTGCATTGTTGATCCCTGTGATTTCTTATTTGACACAGGTTTTAAATATCAAGTTAATGCCAACGGCTGCAACAGCAGGTGGAGATAATGACCAGATGGCTCAGCAAATGAAGATGATGAACCGCACTATGCCATTATTCTCACTGGTAATGTGTTTTACTGTTCCGGTCGGTCTCGGTATCTACTGGATAGCAAGTGCGGTTGTAAGAAGTATCCAGCAGTTCTTCTTAAATAAACATTTTGATAAGATTGATCTGGATGATATTATTGCGAAGAATCAGGAAAAAGCAAAGAAAAAACGTGAGAAAATGGGAATCTCTGAAAACCAGATTTCTAATGCTGCACGTATGAACACAAGACAGGTTACAGCAAGTTCCAAGAGTTCTGTTAAGACAACTGCAGAGAAAGAACTTGAACTTGAGAAGGCAAATGCATTGAAAGCGAATGCAAAACCTGAAAGTATGGCTGCAAAAGCAAACCTGGTCCGTGAATTTAACGAGAGAAATAATAAGAAAAACTAACAGATTATTTTTCAAAAACGTGTTGGTAAGATAACGTATATGTGGAGGTTATTGTTATGGAGTATATTGAAGTATCAGCAAGAACAGTCGATGATGCTATTACAGAAGCTCTTGTAAAACTTGGAGCTACCAGTGATCAGATCGAATATGAAGTAATTGAAAAAGGAAGCACAGGATTTTTAGGAATCGCAAGAAAAGATGCTGTGATCAAAGTCCGTAAGAAATATTCTGTAGAAGGCGATATCACAGAATTTTTACAGAAAATATTTGCTGCTATGGATCTTAAAGTCGAGATCATTATTGAAAAAGCAGAAGATGGTAATACTTACAACGTAGAACTGAAAGGAGACGACATGGGTATCCTCATTGGTAAAAGAGGACAGACTCTCGACTCCCTGCAGTATCTTGCAAACCTTGCAGTGAATAAAAATTCTGAGGAATACATTAAAGTTAAGATTGATACAGAAGATTACCGCAAGAGAAGAAAAGAGACATTGGAGAATCTTGCAAAGAACATTGCATACAAAGTAAAGAGAACAAAACGTCCTGTTTCTTTGGAACCAATGAATCCTTTTGAGAGAAGAGTTATCCATTCTGCATTGCAGAATGACAAGTTTGTAACAACACACAGCGAAGGCGAAGAACCATACAGACATGTGGTTGTTACTTTAAAAAGAGATAGAGAAAGATAAATTCAATTATAGAATTTAAAAGACCAGAAGCTGCACGTTACAAAGCTTTATGAAAATGCCGGAAATGATATGGCAGGTTCTTATGAAGTTTTGCGGCGTGCAGTTTTGTACATGGAAAGGATATCACTATGGGAACGGATACCATTGCTGCAATTGCAACTGCAATGACAAGTTCAGGAATCGGAATCGTAAGAATCAGCGGAGACGAGGCAGTTTCTATCACAGACCGTATTTTTGAAATGAAGAATCAGAAAAAGTTAGAAGATATGCCAACGCATACAATTCACTATGGTCATATCCATGATGGAGATGAAGTGATCGATGAAGTTATGGTTCTTCTGATGCGAGGACCGAAAAGTTATACCAGGGAAGATACGGTTGAGATAGATTGTCATGGCGGCGTTTATGTCATGAAGAGAATTTTAGAAACAGTGATCAAATATGGTGCGCGTCCTGCAGAGCCGGGTGAATTTACAAAACGTGCATTTTTGAATGGAAGAATTGATCTTTCACAGGCAGAATCCGTTATTGATGTTATCAATTCCAAGAATGAATTTGCATTAAAAAGTTCGTTGAGCCAGCTTTCCGGTTCTGTTTCAGAAAAAATCAAAGAAATCCGCGGAACTGTTTTACATGAGATTGCGTTTATCGAAAGTGCATTAGATGATCCGGAGCACATCAGTCTGGATGGATATCCGGAAGAACTTTCCGGTATAGTATCGGATGTGATAAAAAAAATTGATAAACTGCTTGCAAACAGCGATAATGGAAAAATGTTAAAAGAAGGTATTTCAACTGTTATTGTCGGAAAGCCGAATGCCGGAAAATCTTCTCTTTTAAATTCTCTGGTTGGAGAAGAGAAGGCTATCGTTACAGATATTGCTGGAACAACACGGGATGTTCTGGAGGAACAGATTAATTTAAACGGTATTATATTGAATATTATTGATACCGCCGGAATCCGTGACACGGAAGATGTCGTGGAAAAAATCGGTGTGGAACGTGCAAAGAAGTATTTGAATAATGCCGATCTTGTCATTTACGTGGTTGACACATCCACAGCGTTAGATGAAAATGATTATGAAATCATGGAACTGTTAAAAGACAGACATGCAATCGTTTTGTTAAATAAATCTGATTTAAGTCCGGTCACAACCGTAGAAGATATCAGAAAACATCTGGATAAAAAAATGATCGCAATTTCAGCAAAAGAGCAGACAGGAATGGATGATTTTGAAGAAACCATCAAAGAAATGTTCTTCTCTGGTGAAGTTACATTTAATGATGAAGTTTATATTACAAATATCAGACATAAAACATCTTTACAGGAAGCTTTAAGAAGTTTACATTTAGTATTGCAGAGTATTGCAGATGATATGCCGGAAGATTTTTATTCCATTGATCTGATGAATGCTTACGAGGAACTTGGAAATATTATCGGAGAATCTGTGGAAGATGATTTGGTAAATGAAATCTTCAGTAAATTCTGTATGGGTAAATAAAAAATAATTTGCAGATTGTAATGTGAAAGAGAATCATTCAAAATCTTATATGAGTTGAGGACAGAAAAATGGAAGAGAAGAAGATTCCGTATGTAGAGGAAGAATATGATGTGGTTGTAGTCGGAGCCGGACATGCCGGATGCGAGGCAGCATTGGCGTGTGCAAGACTCGGACTGGAAACAATTATTTTTACCGTGAGTGTAGACAGTATAGCGATGATGCCGTGTAATCCGAATATTGGTGGAAGTTCCAAGGGACATCTGGTCCGTGAGATCGATGCGCTCGGTGGTGAGATGGGAAAAAATATTGATAAGACATTTATCCAGTCTAAGATGTTAAATAAATCCAAAGGTCCGGCCGTTCATTCACTGCGTGCGCAGGCAGATAAAATGAATTATAGTATGGAGATGCGGAAGACGCTTCAGAATACCGATCATCTTACCATCCGTCAGGCAGAAGTTTCTGAAATTATTACGGAAACAGCAGCGCTGGAAAATGGAAAAGAAATTCAGAAAATAACAGGCGTGAAAACGTTTTCAGGTGCGGTTTATCATTGTAAGGCAGTCGTACTGTGCACGGGAACTTATCTTCGAGCAAGATGTCTGACCGGTGAGATGATCACATACACCGGACCAAACGGTCTGCAGGCAGCCAACCATCTGACAGATTCCCTGAAAGCGCATGGAATTGAAATGTTCCGTTTTAAGACAGGAACACCTGCACGAATTGACAAAAGGTCTGTTGATTTTTCGAAAATGCAGGAGCAAAAGGGAGATGAGAGAGTTGTACCTTTTTCCTTTACAACTAATCCTGAAGATGTGCAGATCGATCAGGTTTCCTGCTGGCTGACTTATACAAATGAGAAAACACATGAGATCATCCGGAATAACTTGGACCGCTCTCCAATTTATGCAGGAATTATTGAAGGTACAGGACCAAGATACTGTCCTTCCATTGAAGATAAGGTTGTAAAATTTGCGGATAAGGACAGACATCAGATTTTTATTGAACCGGAAGGAATAAATACGAATGAGATGTATGTTGGAGGAATGTCTTCCTCTTTACCGGAAGATGTCCAGCATGAAATGTACCGCACGCTGCCGGGACTTGAACATGTGAAAATTGTCCGTAATGCTTATGCAATTGAGTATGATTGTATCAATCCAAATCAGTTGTATGCTACTCTGGAATTTAAAAATATCAAAGGACTGTTTTCGGGTGGCCAGTTTAATGGAAGCAGTGGTTATGAGGAGGCTGCCTGTCAGGGGTTAGTTGCCGGAATCAATGCAGCCATGAGCATTCTCGGAAAAGAGCCTCTGATATTAGATCGCTCCGAGGCTTATATAGGAGTTTTGATTGATGATCTTGTGACAAAAGAAAATCATGAGCCGTATCGCATGATGACTTCCCGTGCGGAATACCGTTTGCTGCTTCGTCAGGATAATGCCGATCTGCGTTTATCAAAAAAAGGATATGAGATTGGTCTGATCTCACAGGAGCGTTATGACTGGATCTGTCAGAAGGAAGTATTGATCCAGAAAGAGATTGAACGTGTTGCCGGAGTTAAGATCGGTGCTAATAAAGAGGTTCAGGCTCTTTTGGAAAGTTACGGAAGTATTCCATTAAATACAGGAACAACTTTAACAGAACTCATTCGCAGACCTGAACTTGATTATGAGAAATTAGCTCCGATTGATAAGGAAAGACCTGAGCTGCCTTATGATGTAGTTGAACAGGTTAATATCAATATCAAGTATGATGGATATATTGTGCGGCAGATTAAACAGGTAGAGCATTATAAAAAACTGGAAAATAAAAAAATAGCAGAAGATTTTGATTATGATGAAGTACCAAGCCTCCGTATTGAAGCCAGACAGAAGTTGAAACTTTACAGACCGTTATCAATTGGCCAGGCATCGAGAATTTCAGGAGTCTCCCCGGCAGACATTTCGGTGCTTTTGGTTTATATGGAGCAGATGAAATATCATAAAGGAAATATAAAATGACATATAATTTAGAAAAATTTTTAAAAGGCCTGGAAGAACTTCAGATTGAATTAAGCGATAATCAGATACAGCAGTTTATCAGATATTATGAGATGCTGGTGGAAAAAAATAAAGTTATGAATCTGACTGCAATCACAGAATTTGATGAAGTCATTGAAAAACATTTTCTGGACAGTCTCTCCCTGATCAAAGTGTATGATCTCAAAAAAGAAGTTTCAGTGATGGACATGGGAACCGGCGCCGGATTTCCGGGGATTCCTTTGAAAATCGCATTTCCAGATCTGAGGATGACACTTGCTGATTCTCTGAATAAAAGAATATTATTTTTACAGGAAGTGATAGAGGAACTTGGATTAAAAGATATTGAAGCAATTCACGCGAGAGCGGAGGAGCTTGGAAAAAATAAGGAGTACCGTGAAAAGTTTGATCTGGTTGTCTCAAGGGCAGTCGCAAACCTTTCTTCCTTAGAAGAGTATTGTGTTCCTTTTGTAAAAATAGGTGGAAATTTTATTTCTTACAAATCCGGTGAAATCGAAGAGGAAGTTGCTAATGCAAAAAATGCAACATTTTTGCTTGGAGGAAAAATGAAAGAAGTCTATAAATTTGATCTGTATGAGCAGAAAAGATCGTTTGTCGTGATCGATAAGGTGAAGGGAACACCGAAAACTTATCCGAGAAAAGCCGGAACACCGACAAAGACACCGTTGTAAAAATAATAGTTACTGAGTGATGTAATAATTGGGTGATAAAATAAATCACCATATACACAAACTCCTGTCTTTTTTATGATGCAATAACATGCTTAAATGTAAAAATTTTTACATTCTATTATAAAACGTGTTTTTAATGCATCATTTGGAGGACAGGAGTTTTTTCTTTTTATTATTAAATTCTAAAATAATCCTACTTTAAAAACATATCAATTGCTTCCACAACTTTATCGGCAATCTCTAACTGTGGATATTTTTTACAGTTGGATAAGTATACGATTTCATTTCTGGAGTTTGTCTTTTTATAAGAATCTGCAATTGCGATTGCATCTTTCATGTTTCGACTCTCAATCACATAAATTGGAGTTTCTAATTTTTTCAGCGCATGTTCAATACTATTCTTTGTGTAATTTGCTTCCATGCTTGCCATTAAATATTTACCATGACTGAAATTCATGTGGGCTGCTTCGTAGTATGCGTCAATTAATTTGGAAGAAACCAACTGTGGTCTCGCATAATATTCCTCGCGGAAATCTTTGGTGATGTAAGTATTGCTAACTTTGATGTTGTAAAGGAATGTTCCAATCACAGGGAGTTCCAATAATGTTTTTTTCACAGAAGCATATTTATCGGTTGTAATATGAAGCTCCTTCAAAGAGGTCGGATTGATCGCAATAATAGAATTTGCAAGATCTTTATTCATATTGCATGCCAGTGTTACAAATGAAATAGATTCATTTGATGCAACAATATCTGGTTTTTCTCCAATCACATTTTTGATAAAATCAGTTATAAGCTGAACATATAAATAATTGGTGTAAGTTAAGTATGGTTTTGCAGAGCGTCCGCATCCAAGTAAGTCCAATGTGTAGACAGTATGTTTCTTTTCCAGTTTACGGATTACTTTGCACCATTCATAAGAAGAGCTGACCGGATTCAGATTGTGAATCAGCAATAACGGACTGCCTGATCCGCGTTTCGTATAATAAATCTGTCCGTTTTTCCAATCGTAAAAATTGCCGTTCTCTGCTTTCAAAATATTTTTGATATCGGCTGTCATATTAATAAATCTGTTAACAAAATGGATTGTTCCAGCGGCAAGAGCTGTCAACAGAAAAAAATGTTTGATATTCTTTTTCATAGAAACCTCCTTATTTATTTTATGATCATTAAAAGATGCATTTCATATAATTGAATAATCGTTTCACCATTTCATAATCATAAATCTTTATTTAATAATATTATATCCGCTTTTTATAACATATACAAATTAATTTTTGAAAAATCATTCATTTCTTTTACATATTTTGAAAATTTTATTTTACTTAGAAAAAATAAGATAACTATAAATGTAGTATAATTGTTTTTGAAATAATGATATGGTATAATGTGCGTATGCAATGAGCAGTGCCAATCGAGAATATGCAGACCGGACATGCTTGCATGGTGAGGTCTGTATATATCGAGAGTGATAGGGCGAATGCCCGACAGCCAGGAAAATCTTTGATTTTTCTGGCGTGCACGGCGGACTGTGCTTCATGACATAATATGCGGCAATGAGTAGTGCCAGTCGAGAATAGTAGCATTATTGATGATTACTCAGAAGTAAAGGAACAAGTGATTATGGTTATAGAATATTTACAGCAAATAAAAGATTCTTATTTCGAACAAAAACATGCATTAGAAAAACAGTTAAATTTATTGGAAATTCAATTAAAAGAAAATACCGGAATGATAAAAATGTTGGAGGAAACAAATGATTCGTGCTATGAATTGTTTACACCTAGAAATGTTAATTCAAAGAATAAAGCTAAAATTAATGAACTGATGGAAGAACAGAAAAGTATCAATGAGTCTATAGAAAATTTGAAAAATTCTATCAAAGAATATTCTAGTAAGATCGAACAATTAGATCAGATAGTGGAAGAAGAAAATCGAGAAATTGAAATTGTTCAGGAATATACGGAGACAATGTCACAACAGAATATAGTAAGTGAAGATGAAAAGATAGAATCATCGGAAGATAATTTACTTGATAGTATGAAGAATATTTTGAACCGGGTAGAGTTATGCAGCCGGTTGATTGATATTGATCCAGTTCGATGCAGATTGGAATTAAGTTCTATTATGAAAATTCTTACTGATCTGATTGAAGAAAAAGATGAATCGGATTTTTGAAATATATATTTCTAAAAGAGACACTTTTCCCAATTAAAATAAATTCATAAATTTATTAGGTAGAAAATTATATATAAAGGAAAAACACATATGAGTAACAAAATATATAAGAGTAAGATGAAAGATGAAAATAGATTAATTGGAAAATTTGTGAATATATCATTAATCGCATTATTAATTATCTTTGTGTTATTATTTTTAAAAATAATAGTAACAGAAATATCATTTCATAAAATGATTACGGAAATGGTTGAGGGGATTGATTATTACATTGAAGATATAGTAATAACAGATAAGGAAACTGTAGAGGACTATAATGGTTCGGAATCAGGTGCAACGAATTATTTCTTTCACTATGGACGTGATACTGATAAGCGGATGCAAGTAAATCAAAAAGAGTATTCTCAATATAATGTAGGAGATATGTTCCCAGCTTATACAAAGGATCATTATTATTATGGTTCAACAATTAATCCGGTTTTGCCAAAAACTGAGTATAAAAATAATGAATTAAGTAAAGCCGGTATCGTAACAATCGGTTGCCTAATACTATTACTGCTTATATATAAATGGATTGATAATTTAGGAAAAAAGACAAACAATAAATAGTCAAGACCGTAAAATGTTTCACGTGAAACATTTCACGGTCTATTTTATATTTTAACAATATTTAGTAGGCTCTTATAATATTAAATACTATAGTTTGAAGTAACACAATAAAAATATAAATGTTTCACGTGAAACATTTTTGAATAATTAATCATAGCATTTGAAATATAGAAGTGTTATAATATACAACGTAGAAAAAAATAACGAAAATATCTGCTTATAAAATAGCAAATTATCCAGCTATTATGGAATGAAAATTGATCATATCATGTGCAAAAGTAGCACATGATTCACAGAGCAGTCTTTATTTATATTATTATAAAGAAATATAATAGCTAATAACAGAACTATGGGAAAGGAAAATATAATGGGTAGAATTATAGCAGTAGCAAACCAAAAGGGTGGTGTTGGTAAGACAACAACAGCAATTAATCTGGCTGCTTGTCTTGCGGAAGCAGGAAAAAAAGTATTAACAATTGACCTTGATCCACAGGGAAATATGACAAGTGGACTTGGAGTAGATAAAAATGAAGTGGAAAATACAGTTTATGAGTTAATGCTTGATGAATGTTCCATTAAAGAAAGTATGACGGATACGGTTGTAGACGGAATGAAAGTAATTCCATCAAATGTAAATCTTGCCGGAGCTGAAATTGAATTATTAGGTATTCCAGAAAAGGAATACATATTAAAAAATGCTGTTGATTATATCAAAGAAGATTATGATTTTATTGTAATTGATTGTCCGCCATCTTTAAATATGCTGACAATTAACGCAATGACAACTGCAAACTCTGTCCTGGTTCCGATTCAATGTGAATATTATGCGCTGGAAGGATTGAGCCAGTTAATACATACCATTGATCTTGTACAACAAAGATTAAATCCAAATCTTTTGATTGAAGGGGTTGTCTTTACAATGTATGATGTGCGCACAAATCTTTCTAATCAGGTAGTTGAAAATGTAAGAAATAATTTAGATGCAAAAATATATGATACATTGATACCAAGAAATATTCGTCTGGCAGAGGCACCATCTTATGGATTGCCAATTAACTTATATGATTCCAAATCTGCCGGAGCAGAAAGTTACCGTTTACTTGCAAAAGAAGTAATAGATAGAAAGGATATTTAAAATATGACAACCGCAAAGAAAAATGGATTAGGCAAGGGACTTGATTCACTTATTACTAATAAAGTAAATACTGCAAAAACAACAACAGCAACAACAAAACCAGCTGTTAAAAAAGATGAAAAAGTAGTGGAAGGTATACTTGTTAACATTAATAAAGTAGAACCAAACAGAGAACAGCCAAGGAAAAATTTTGATGAGGATGCACTTTTGGAATTAGCAGAGTCCATCAAACAGTTTGGTGTTTTACAACCATTACTTGTACAACAGAAAGATGATTACTATGAGATCATTGCTGGCGAAAGAAGATGGAGAGCTGCCAAGCTTGCTAATTTAAAAGAGATTCCTGTTATTATCAAAAAATTAACAGAACAGGAAGTTGTAGAAATTTCACTTATTGAAAATATCCAGCGTGAAAACTTAAATCCAATTGAAGAGGCAATTGCATATAAAAGACTTTTAACAGAATTCAATTTAAAACAGGATGAAGTAGCGGAACGTGTATCTAAAAGCAGAACAGCAGTAACAAATTCAATGCGTTTGCTGAAATTAAATGAAAAAGTTCAACAGATGGTTATTGATGATATGATTTCTACCGGCCATGCCAGAGCACTGCTAGGTCTTAATGATCTGGAAAAACAATACACGGTAGCTCAGCAGATATTCGACGAAAAGCTAAGCGTTCGTGAAACAGAAAAATTAGTAAAAAAAATCCAGCAGGAAAAAAATCAGAAAGATACAGAAAAGAATAAAAAAATAGATCCAAAATTAGAAGCAATCTGCCATGACCTGGAAGAGAAGATGAAAGGAATTTTAGGAACAAAGGTTGCTATTAATCAGAAAGATAACAAAAAAGGAAAAATCGAAATCGAATATTATTCCATGGATGAACTGGATCGCATTATGGATTTATTCAGAACTATAGAAAAATAATAGAGTATTTTTATAAAAATCGATTCAATAAAAATAAGTTCGTTATATGAAACAGCAGAAGGAGAAAAAATGATTTCACAGTATTTAGGATTTGATTCAGATTATATTATCATTGGACTAGCAGCACTTGTTTTAATACTTATTATTTTAATGATTATAAATGTAGTTCAAATGAGTAAATTGAAAAAGAGCTATAAGATTTTTATGAAAGGAAAAAATGCAAAAAACTTAGAGGATACACTTATTAAAAGGTTAAATCAGGTAGATGATCTGATAAATGCAAATTCCGCAAACGAAAAAAATATAAAAACCTTATTCCAGAACATGCAGAGAACATATCAGAAAATGGGACTTGTAAAATATGATGCATTTAATGAGATGGGTGGCAAGCTGAGTTTTTCTCTGGCAATGCTTGATGTGAAAAATAATGGATTTATCATTAATGCGATGCACACAAGAGAGGGCTGTTATACTTATATTAAAGAAATCATTGATGGAAATTCAGTGATTGTTTTATCTGGTGAAGAACAGGAAGCATTAAACAACGCAATGGGGGAAAATAACATTGCAAAATAGAAAGACATATTATATAATAAAGTCCGTCTTGTAAATAGTAAAATTGGTTTACATAATTAAAAAATCGGAAAGGAGGATAGTAGTATGCACAAATTTTTAAGAGCAGTCGGTTTTTCAAAAATCACAAAAGAAGAGCTGAATGATATTTTTCAAAAAATAATAGAGAGACCAATGCTGCAGAAAGTGGCAGAGGATTCCGAAGGTAATGAGTTTGCAGAACTCTCTATCGAGTTTGGAGATTTCTTTGGACTGTCTTTGAGAGGAACATTTAATGAGAATGATTCTTTTGAGATGAGCTACTACTATCCTTATTTTTGTGGTAATAAAATTTCAACAACGGAACAGATTGATATTGAAAAACATGCAGAAAAAGAGTCTTATGCGGGAATCTGTGATGAGGTAAGACTTGGCGTTACATTGATTTTTTATTTGCAGAATGTGGCGGATTATCTGTCTGTGAAAAATAATAAATTTTACATGAGTCAGGCAAATGGAACAGTGCTTGCTGCACTTTCCACAGAAGGAAAAATTTTACTTCCTATTAATAAAGATGAACATAAGCAGAAGCTGACAGAACAGACTATGAACGAAAGAAATGGATTGATCGCTGCAGCCAGAAAGGGAGATGAAGATGCTATCGAGAATCTGACTTTGGAAGATATCGACACTTATTCCCTTCTTTCAAGACGTGTACAGCATGAAGACATTTTGAGTATTGTGGATTCTTACTTTATGCCTTATGGAATTGAAAGTGATCAGTATTCCATTCTTGGTGAAATCATGGATTGCAGGCTATTGCAAAATTCGTATACAGAAGAAAATGTTTATGCGATAGATATCAAATGTAATGATGTAGAATTTCCAATCTGCATCAATCAGAAAGATCTGATTGGTGAACCAGCAGTTGGAAGAAGATTCAAAGGAAACATCTGGTTACAGGGAAGTATTAATTACAGAGATTAGTGATTTTTACAAAATCACTAATCTGATGAAAGAAAAAGATTGAACTTCTCTGATAGTTGGAATATAATAAACAAGTATTTGTTCCCTTAGTTAAATGGATATAACGGGGTCCTCCTAAGACTCTATTGTAGGTTCGATTCCTATAGGGAACGCTCATTTTTAGCGGTAATGAAGATAGTTTCATTGCCGCTTTTTTCATGCAGAATTGTAATTTCAGTGACAAATTTGTCAGCGAAACAAGGCTGAAAATACTGATTTTGTCAGCGGGGATGGATGCTTGTCACCAATTCACACTTTCCTAGCCGTCACCCAGAGGGATTAACTATAGTGTAGACCATAATTTGGGAAAGAAAAGCATTGAGCTGATTGGAGAGGAATGTGGGGACAGCCCCAAACAGGTTCAGAGGTATATCAAAATCACAGAACTTATTCCTGAAATGCTTGAAAAAGTGGATGACGGAAGCATGGGATTTACTCCGGCAGTTCAGTTGTCATTTCTGAAAAAGAAGGAGCAAAAGGAAATGCTAGATGTAATGGAATTTGCACAGTGCACACCATCTTACCAACAGACATTATCAGGGTGGATTTCCCCAAACTGTGCGAAGAGAGTGTTGGAGGAAGGGGTATTAGATGAAGATACAGCTGATTGATTTTGGAGGGAGAAGTCCAGAGAGAGCTCATGCCAATGATGCCGGTGCTGATGTATTCAGTCCCAAGGATGCTGTGATCCGGCCGGGAGATATCTGTAAGTTGCCTCTGGGATTTGGATGCCAGTCCTGATACCGTATTTTACTTTTGAAAACTGGAAGGAGCGTGGTACGGGGGCTTTTGGTTCCACTGGGAGATAAGGAGAACCTCTTCGCAGAGATTCTCCTTGATTTTAAACGGTAGGTTTTGTAGGTCTTACTGTAAGCTGTAAACCGAGATGCTGAAAAATATTAAGCAGTGTTCCGAGATTCGGGGTTGTTTTGCAGGATTCGATCCGTGCTACGGATGATTGTGGAATACCACACATAGCAGCAAGCTCTCTCTGGCTAAGTCCAAGAGAAGTACGCTGTTCCACCATGGCACTTACGATGGAGGAAATATTTTCAACTTCATCGATGTCTTTTCCAATTTCAGGATCAACGGTTCTTACATGTTCCTTATAGTCATTCCAGGTTTTCATAATCATTCAGCCTCCTTTCGGGCAAGGTAATCATCACGTTCAGCCTTTGCCCGTTCAATTTCGCGCTTGGGAGTTTTTTGAGTTTTCTTGCGGAATTGATGCAAAAGCACAAAGGTATCATTTTTGAAATAAAAATATAAAACACGGTTATTGCCTGGGCGAAGCTCCCAGATATCATCATCAAGGTGTTTTGTGATATTTTCATTAAGCCGTGTACCATTATCTTCGAGGAGCTGGATGTACAAACTTATCTGCTTGTATTGAATACGGGCATCTTTGTTTGTAGCTGCTTTGACTCGAAGAGATTCAAGAAATTCCCAAAGCTCTGATCTGCCATTGGAATCTTCGTAAAATTCAATGTTGTACATTAGTATATGTTCTCCAAGTGGAAATATTTATTCTATATACATGATAGCATTTATGCTATCAAAAAGCAAATAAAAAATGAAAGAAGGAAACAAAATTTGAGTGAAAAAAATATAAAATTAGTAATTGCCGAGAAACCTTCGGTGGCGCAGTCCATCGCAAAGGTAATCGGTGCAGATAAGAGAGAGGACGGATACCTGGAGGGCAAGAGATTGTGTTTAAAGATGGAAAACTTGTCTGAGACGCAGCGAAGTAAATAAAATGAATAATATAGGAAGTCAGTAGTGCGTGAATAAACTGCTGGCTTCTTTTTTGATAGATACAGTCACTCCCAGAGAGTGTGCAGGATAGTAAAGTAATAATATCAACATGACGATATAGAAAATGCAGGGAAGCATTGTATTTCAAAGAGTTTGAGATAC